>Ga0157364_1000213_pt1 | contig 32622 bp, 14 predicted proteins | sample AttsexASBM2_FD_111476 | JGI IMG/M metagenome (GOLD analysis project Ga0157364, IMG submission 111476) | Fungus gardens microbial communities from leaf cutter ant in Ribeirão Preto, State of São Paulo, Brazil - Atta sexdens ASBM2 | ecosystem: Host-associated > Fungi > Mycelium > Unclassified ...
CTCTCTCTCTCTCTCTCTCTCTCTCTTTCTCTCTCTCTCCTTCTTTCGATTGAAATTATATTTCAATTTCCGACAACCCCATTATTTCGGAACGCACTACTATTTGGCGATCGGATCAAACGTGAATTCCGTCGTTCTGTACAATGGAATACGCAAACTTTGACTATAGTTAATGTAAATTTCTAAGGGATAAACTTCATAAATTTCAATGTTGAAATAAACTTAGATTAGTAGAAGGAAGCTCAGAATTAATAGAAAGAAACTCATGCAAGTTTTTGAATATGTTTAAACTTTCGAATTGATTTTCTTATCTACAAAAATTTGAATTAGAATCGTTTTTTTTAAATATTCACTTTTCGAGAAAGATATTTGCATTATTTTATTATTAATAAGAAATTAGTTTTATCATATGAAATGCTAATATCCGTAATCATTTGTACTCAATAAATATTTCTTAACACACTGTCATCGAATTTTACGCGATGCACGCACCTGATAAATCTAACTTTCGTAATAAACTTTTAAGGGAACAATTTACGATGCATATCGCATACGAAGCGTTAAAACGTACTGCCCATTATTTCCGACTTTTGACAGCAAATACTCGTGACTATTTAGTCTATCGTGCTTATCTGTCGCTGCCTACGCTACCGCTTGTCTCCTGCGCCTTCCCGCGACTCACTTCCGGCTGATACGATCGCCCAATAAGATAACAGGAAGTGAATTGACGAGATACCGACGCGCACGTAGCGGAAGACAAGGTGGAAAACCTCGTCGAATATTCTATTCAGGAAACGTACATATACCTGTTTAATCCTACCGAGACGAGGGATCGATGTTTCGGTTTTGACTAACAAATTTCGAGCGCTGTTGCTATAACTGATCCTCCTCCTTTTCCACCTCTTTCTCCTTCGAGGGCGCAGCTGGCGCTGAATCATCGTGGCCCCTACGAAAGTACCTCGGCGTTGCCAAGGTTTCCGAAGTCTTCGAGTAACTTATCACCTGCTCTTATCAAGATGACAGAAGAAAGATAGAAAGAAGGAGAACAGGCAGTTACCGATCGTCACCAGAAAATGCGAAAACTTCCATGAACGTCATTCGCGGGATCCCGATAAATCGGTAGACATATCGACTGGCCAACTTATCCTTCTTCTTTTAATTTCCGGCCGAGTCGGCATGTTGCCAGGGTCCGAAGAATTGCCCTAGACCAAGTACCATTATCGTGACCCCTTTCAATTGTGGATTCTTTAAAGAGAACGAGTTCGATTTTCTTTGAGAGAAAGTTTAAAGAGAAGTCCGTCGTGATTTTTTTAAATTTTTTAAAGTCAAAATCGCAAATAAAAAAATGTTCACAGACTTAAATCGTTAATATTAATCAAATCGTAATTCAGTTAAAAGCTCAAATTATGTAATATCTTATGGATAAATCAATATCATTTCCAAGCAGTTATAAATATCATGACGTTAATATAAAAAAAGGATGATACATGACCCCCAACAACCCTCGATTTTTTCGCATAATTTTATGATTTATCGCCTCGGGCGGCTTTTTGTCCCTGTTAAATGTTTGTGCGTAGCGCACGCACATTGGTTCGCATGCAATTTCGCCCCGAGCGAGCAGAGTAACTCCGCTAGTGGTTAGTAATTCAAACGGTCATTTCGGAGGCAACAATGGACGTAACAGTAGATCCGACGTAATTTTATACTCGAGCCCATTTTCTCGGTAGTCGGTTAAGCCCAATTCACACAACATTATGTTCGTCAATGACATGTTAAACGAAGTATCCATATGTGAAGCAGAAGCCCCATCTGTTTATACAATATTATTATAGAAAAATATATTTGATTTATCAGCGCAATGTAAGTCAAAATAGTTGCTAAAAAGAATATCGTGAATTATTTCCGTTAGTTTGAGATTGTAGAGTTTGATATTTCCAAACGAATTTATGAACATGTAGCGTTTTCAAATAAAGATTTTTACTGCCAGTACAATTATATATATATATATATATATATATATATATATATTTATACAATATTAAAATTATGATGTTAAAATAACACAAAAATATAATATCCAGATAATACTGAAAAGTTGTTGGGTAACACAATCTTTAGACCCCATGCAGATTCGAACTTGTTCGAAACGAATGACAAGGGTTGGAAAAAAAGGATAGCAGCGACAACGTAACTGAATACCATAACGGTCAACATTCGCTCCAGCAATTACCTAGAGAAAATTCGATGCTCTCTCTCTCTCTCTCGAACAGAGCACGATGCAATTTGAGGGCGCGACTCTGACAGATGCTGCAATAGACAGCGAGAGAGGGAAAGGAGAGAGTTTGGCAATCTCGCAGGAAAACTCGCAAAAAACCACGAACGCAATAATTGTGCGCGTAATCGAAAAGACGCGAATACGATTGTGAAATCCGCGGACTCATGGACTCGATATTCGCGAACATCGAACGCGATATTCACATTAAATCGATCGTCACCAATGATTATTACGATTATAGCAAACGGTCGATAACGGCGTTATTATTAACATTCATGGACGTGTTGGGAGATACGACATTACGACGAAAATCACGATGCTCGCTCGTGTATAACCGTTATTAAAGGAGAGTGCATCTCGAATGAGGGAGACCTCGTACTCTCCAAACCGGGATATGCAAATTTCCACCTTGACCGATGCAACGCCAGACAAGGAGAAGTGACGATATTCGGCGATGCATCTTTAACCAATTTGCATTGTGCAAATGCTATAAATACTAATTTTATCCTGTCTTGATTGCTGCTTTAATCATGCGATACATTTATGTTTCAATAAGTGCGCATATGTAATGCGATATAATATAATTAAAACATACATCAGGTCTCATTATATAAACATCCCGATAAATATGTATATTGATGCTATTGCCTCTATGCATACTAAAAAGTGTCCACGTTGTCGTGATGATTTATCTTAAGATTAAAACAGCAATACTTTTTGCAAGACACGATCGAATTAATTCAATCAATCACAAATAGAACAATCGTAGCGCGAAATCTCATACCATTCCCTCGTCTATCGATGTGTCTTCCTCGAAGCAATACTCATCATCATCTTCCGGTGTCAAGATGTTAGGAGCTTCCTGCGACTCCTCCTTGACATCCTGTCTCCTCATCCAATCCATGATGAGATTTCCTCACTTTCTTGGAATCGAAGACGTCCCTAGAATCGAAGACGTCGAGTCTGTCTAGCTTTTGATCAGTCCTTAGAATCACGTGTCTTGAATCATCGCTCTCAACGCGTTTGTCACTTTTGATTCGTCGCAGGAAGAGAAGGAACGAAGTACGGTTCAGCACGGAAAGCACGAGCCGATCTCTTATCGTTCATCACGCTCCGATTACGCGAAAGTTACGCCAATGGCTGCGCGGTTGACATTTGCGAAATGTCAGGATTCCTCCTGCCGTCCGACTGAGTATCCTGCTAACGAGAAGGACACGCTTCTCGAGATTACAGCCGAGAGACACGATCGATAGTGCACTTCTCTCGGCCTCGCGGTTCGCACGTGCTCCGCGCAGTGTGGCTCGCCGGGGAAACGCAGAAAAATAACGATACGCCAATCGCCGGCACTTCGGTTTACACTCACGTTTCTATGATGTTATCTCAAACTCGTCTCAGCTATCTGAACAACTGCGAGCTCGTCATAGATTCGAGCATCGTGTGAATCTGGATTGAAGAGACTTCTTGACCGCCCTCCGAGAATTCTTCTGCCTGAAAATTCAACATCGACAGCGAATTCGTTGATATTTGTCAATGTCAACTCGTGAAGTTCAGCAACCCGACATTATCAGAGCTGAATGTTACAGGAAGGACAATCAGTTTGCGACTCTTCTAATTACAAATTTATGTCGACGAAAGTATCGCTGCGCTCGTTTCTAATTACGATTCATTAGGATGAGTTCGTTGTTCGACAAAGTCCAGTTGAAGCTTAACATCAGGGATGATGGTCGATAGGTGCGCAATCTCGTCCAGCGGGAGGATAAACGAAGGAGCGAAGGAAACGGCGTCGTTAAAACTGCACAGCGGCGACGTTGTTGCACGTCACGCAGTATAGTTATATATTATATATGTATATAAGCAGACACACATACACACGCGAGAAAGAATCGCGAGATTATGCGAGAGACGCGCGCGCAGACTCGCATGTGCACACGAACGAGCCACGGCCGCGGTGCAGCTGCAACTGTGTGTGCAGGCTGGGAATGCTGGAGGTGGTATGGAGGCGACTCGATGGGCGCACTCGCTGCCTGGTCTCTCTGTTCTCTTTCCCTGTCTCTCTTATTCCATTTCTCTCCCTTTCTCTCTCTCTCTCTCTCTCTCTCTCTCTCTTTCCCTCCCTCCCTCTGTCTGTTCTGTTCTGTTCACTCTTCTCCCCATCCCTCGTCTGTTCCCCCGAATAGTCCCCTTTCTCCTTTCTCCCTCTAACTCACCTCATCTGTCTGTTCTCTGCCCTGGCTTCTCTATTCACCTCTCTCTTTCCCTTTCTGCCTTCAAAACTCCCGCTGGGTCTCTCCTCCTCTCTTCCTGAAGGAAGCCTAACTCTGTCGCTGTCACTCCAGAGACAGACTTCTCACTTCCCCTTTTGCTCTCTTTCCCCTTCTTATTCCCGAAATGCCACGATTGTATTTTTAATCTTGGAAGATTAAGTTTCCTCCATCTTGAAACAGCACCATTTCGTTACTTCTTTTTTTCCCTAATTCCTCTTGACGAGCTTCTCTTTTCTATATTTTTTTTTCGAAATACGTTTTCTTCATAATTTGTGAAACTTCGTTTTTCATCGACTTTTCGATCCATTTCTTTCACTTATCTGACTTGTGTGTCACTGAAATCCAATCGTCCAGTTATAATCAGAATTGCTTATTTCTCTCTCTCTCTCTCTCTCTCTCTCTCTCTCTCTATCTCTTCATGATTTCTATCTTCTCTCTCTTCACGTTCATGGCGACTTTCTCTTTTCTTCTCGTTAAACATTCATATTATCTTATTCCTTCCAACTTGCATTCCAACGTTTCTTTTCCTTGAGCTCCTTCTTCTGGAATTGCCTTCTCGTTCTCTATCTCTTTGTTCTTCCTGTCTAAAGCTATAGTCGAAAAGCAATGAGCAGTAGATAGAGAAAAGAGAAAAGAGAAGAGAACGCAGAGGAAGAGTAAGAAAAAGAGAGCGTCCCAATGAGGGGGTGATGGTCGAAGGTTTGTCGCGATTCTTCATCTTTCTTTATGCAGTCAGCATCCCCTATAGAAACTTCTCTCTCTCTCTTTTGGTGCCTCATCCACCTCCACCATGGTGCGCTTCTCCCCTCTATAAGTTCCATGACCCCTTCTCTTTCGCACGTCGCTGCCATGGGTTCAGGGACGATCCTTCTTCAGTGAAAACCCAGGCGTTATCCTGGGAGATCCCACAAACGGCGGTTTTGTTTTTATAGATTCACCCAGATTCGCTTGGGATCTATCTACTAACTCGTTGACTCGTTCATTTTAATCTTAAATGTATATACAGGGGGTCTGAACAAGTAAATAATTGAGTATATTTCTTAAGACATGTCGAGGATGCTTGTTATCTCACAAAATAAATTCGATAAAGTAATAGAGATTTTAATTTTATCAATTAATTAACAGACATATTTTTTCTTCTGATACTGTACAATATTTAGTATCTCTATATATATAAAATCTTATTTTTGGATAAGCAAATTTGATAAAGAAAAACTCTAATGAAAGAATTAATAAAAAAAAACTTATAATTTTAATTTAATAATTAAACATAAGAAGTTTTGTATTTATATAAAATTCATGTATCATTCTAAAATCTATATTAGATAATCAGTTTTTCGGACACTACCGAGACAAGTAGTAATTAATTACGCTGAAGCTTATGCATAATTCTATTGTCACAATAGATCGAGAAATTCTCTCGCGCAGAATACTATACAGTGTAAGTATCTCGATCTCGTTCTTGTACATATGATACGTCGCCATTAGAGAACTAAATGCACGCGAATGTATCGTAAAATCGATAATCGACGATGCCTCTTGGGTATAGAAAATTGCGTAAGCGACGTTTCATGCGTTGTTACACTATAATGAATTGCGGTACATCCTTGTACTTCCAGAGCGAAAAGAAATACAGATTAACATTGACTTCAGTCTGCTCCGAACCTACTTATCTTTGAGAAATCTCGACCATAAACAGACGAGAAGTTTCGTCTCATCAGTTCTTACGAGATTACAACCTTTAAAAATTGATAAAATTTTCGAATAAGATTACGACACGGTCTTTTTCATCAGGGATCTGCGACTCGAGTCTCGTTAGTACAGAAATCCACTCCTGAAGGGGAGAGGACCAACGGGTCTCAGCAAGCACGACGAGAACGCTAACCTAGAGTACAAGGCATAGGAGAGAAAGATGATATGAGAGAAAGGAAGAAAGAACGAATGAGTGTCCCTGAGAAGGATAAACGTGTCGCATGAAACGAAGAGAGATGGCTTACAGTAACGTATCAAGCAATTTGCGGAATGCATTCTTAGGAATGATTAGACATAATGCTCCATTAGCCATCTGTGGCACTGATAGACTTTTGTATTTCTTATTTTCAAACTGTCTCTATACGTACTAAAAATATTTGCTTATTTTTTTCCTTCAATTTAATAATGGCTAGTAATTTAATAATTACGTACAATTGCATATAATTTAACCGATAAATAATAAAATTATTTCATAAATTTTAATCGCGTATGAAGTTTTTACAAAAATGGAAAAAAGTTTCCACACAATTACTTAAAAGCATTTCTCGTAGTACTGCAAATAATATCAAGAGATAGGATAGTTCATTGTTTACAACTTAATAGAATTTTTTTCTAATCATACTATCATGTGATGACAGAGCACAACGGAACCTGAAATTTTTCTCCCTCGAAATTGATCATTAATTCTTGAGTTTCATCGCGGTGACTGTTACGTCACTGCATCCGATACAAGGTAGAAAGAGAAGGAACGACAAAAGAAGACCGACGAGAGGAGAGAGAAAGAAAAGAGAAAGGAAAAGAGAAAAGAGCGAGAGAAAGGTAGAAGAAAAGGGGAGATGGGGTGAGACGAGAAGGGTGAGAGACGTGATGCTGGAACGTGTGTTAGTCACGGGTTGCCCATAGCAACCCACGCGGCAAATGCACGCGTTATAGGCGCCTCGTATAGGCCACAATGTACAGGGTGTCTCAAAAGTTAGTTTCTTCTAAACGGTAAATAAAAAAATTATTTAAAAAAATATGTCGATATAACCAGTTTTTCTTTATTAAACGATTAAGAACAAAATTTTTTCAATCGGGAAAAAGAAGATTTATAATGAAGAAAGTCAAGGACAGTTCACAATTTTTATCGCACTCTATATACGTTGCGTACTACGCATCTACTATGTGCGTACGTTACGAGTGCGCGTGCGCGTGCGGGACGCATTCGCATGTTAGGCACGCTTGTGTTGCCAAAGTTAATTGATTTCGTCTCCGCCGGCCGGCACGATGTTACCACTCGATCTGGCCACGCAACGAAACCGCATTATCGGTCGCAGATGTCTGCGAAACATATCTGTGGCTTATTATCATATCTGAGGCGGGGAGAGTGACAACCTCCCATGTATCTTGTACTTGTGATTATCCATTCTTCAGATCTAGGGCGAAATATTTTTTGGATTTCTCTAAATTTGAATCAGTGGATAAAAACTAATTACTCAGTATACTTAGCACTGATAATCAGTGAAATTTAACTAAAAAAGGAAAAATGTTGGAATTAAAATACTGATATTTGCATGTTAATTTCAATTTTTCAATACTATATTCATTGAATTTATGCACTAAAACAAGGTTAATTGAATCATATAATAAAGAGTCAGTTAGGTTAGAGATCTCACATTTCATTCATTGATTACCAGTGGCATACTTATGGCACTGATATCAGTAATTATCCACTGATTCAGATTTAGAGAGAGTAGATATTTATAATTAGAGAAGCAATTTACTCTCAAAGTATTTCTTGATCTTGATCAAAATCATACTTTTAGTTACATTCTCTTCTAGGTTTCTAAAGAATGTTAAGTTCTCCAGGAATTTACAAAATTCCAGAACAATGCTACGTTCATCACAGTGTGTGATTATTTCACACTGAAGTGTAATACTCCAGTGTAATTTTATATAATGAAAAATAGTACGATTTCACTCGATATTAATATGTACGAATGTCTGTAATGTGATCAAAATTTTATACCAGTATCCTCCGCTATTCGTACAAGTAATTCATTTAATGATTACGTATTTAGGTAAAGAAGAAATAAGTATACAAACATCATGATATATTTCCTATTTTCAGCGTCTTCATGGCGTTTTTTTTCTTAATGATCAGGTATTCCACAGAAACGTGCGATTGATTTTCAATTGATTTTTCTACAGCAAATCGGTTGACTAATGGCTAATATTATAAGCGAACGCAACATGGAATTCAGGGTAACTGAAGTATAGTGAACATATCAATGTACGTATTATGTTAAGCAGGCTCAGGTAACGCGACTTTTTTTTCCTTATTCCTTTTGCAAGCGAATCCCTTGCGTAATATAACTCGCTTGGCGAGCCGATCGCGATCGTTGGACAAAGGTTGATATGATCGCAAGAAGCAATAAAATGGCCGATTAACTTTCATGACGCTGTACTTCGATCTTTTATATTACATATATTGTCACGATATATTTCGGAGATATCTTCATTTTTTTACGAAAAAAAAAACATTTTTGGAAGTTCTCATATGCACTTTACTTATTTAATTTATTTTTGGAACTATAAAACTATTACTATCTCAATAATTTTTAAATTTTCTTTCTATTTTCAGTTGCTGGATTGTTAAAAATCTTATTGATAATTCGTAACATTTTGTTCAATTATTAATATCTAGAAGGTTTGATATACTCTTTAGAATAAGAAAGACGAAGACGAATGCCGGAACTCGAAGACAATCCCATCACTTGAGGAATGGGAGAGTTGTATGTATAACTATGAATCCAACAAAAAATTTCTGAAGAATAAATTAGGTAACAACGACCACGTTTGGCTCAATGTTTTTACACTGAAATTTCAGGGAAGGAAGTTTATGTCATATATAAAACTCTCTTTTCACTGGTATAAATAACAGAGAGCCAGAAAAGAGATAGTCTAGCTATCAAACGCGCAGCGAATTGTCGATCAAGTTCGAAACGAAGATATGCATTATAAGTGTTTCGAAATTCCATAAACTCGAAAGAAAGAAAGACGGGGATCGTGCAGGTGAGCCTTCTTTCCCGACATATTGTTCCCATTCGCACCTATCTGGAGTCTTGGGCCACGAATCGTCTCGTTAGCTCCCACGCTTGCGAAAGAATTCGAGGCTTTCGTGTACTGGGCCTCTTCTCCCATTCTTATCCCACATTCGATGCTGCATCGGCATTTACATGCGATGTTAAAATGTGTAGTATTATGTAGATGCTGTTTTGGAAAATGTAAGAGGTCGATGGTATCTCGAATATGCTCGCTCGCACGTGTTCTGTATTACGTGTGCTCCATTTTTTTATCTCACACACACACACACACACACACACACACACACACAGACACACACACACACTTTGTTAAAACGAATAAATATATATCAACTATAACTATAACTATATCAAAATATTATCGTTTTTTCAGCTTCAGAATAGCTTCGAAAATTAATCAATGTAATCTTAAATTATTTAATATCAATCCTGGATCTTAAATTATTCAATATGATTATTGATTATTGTTTAATATTTTAAGATAAAAATTTTAAGAATCTTGTAAATAATAGATATAACATCATGCAATGGGTAAATCAGAAAATTAAAATAAATTATGACATCAACAATGTTAATGTTCGATTAATTCTGTTCATAACTGAATTCATGATCTAGAAAGAACGATTAGCTAATCAAAGTTATCGATGCAATCAGAAACAAGAAACATACATTGTATTATATGTTTATGTTACTCGGAATCTACAATTAATCAGGTCATTCCATAAGAAGCTTATGCAATTCATTTTCGTTGCATCATCATTTATTCTGTTGTATCGTACGTTCAATAACACGCGAAAGCGTCTCATATCCCATGAGGAACGCGCCTTATTTCGTCAATGTGATGACTCCGTGCCCGTTTTCTCGTCTGGGTCCTTCGCGATAAAATCATCGACTCATTCGTATGTCACGTTGATGCAAATTTTCCGCGCGTTCACTTGAAGAATGAGAGATTTCGTCTATAATTTTTAATCCTTTTATTTTACTAATAAAATTAATAAAATTATCTCATTGCAGATTTTTTTATTTTGCTATATTTTTTTATTATTTTTAATTTGTCAGATTTTAACATTTTCTGAATATTTCTTTCTGCTTAAAAAAAAGCACTTTTTAAAATTATTTCTGCTTTTCTTAAGCTTCTAGAGGCGTGTCGAAACGTAAATAAGGATTGCAATAAATTACCCTTTTCGCAATGCTTCGTACGGAGCAAAATTGGTTCAAAAGAGCGCTTATCTCAGCGCATTGGCCGACTAGCAATTTCATTTCTGCTGGTCGACGATTTGTTTTAATCAGGCTGTTATATCCCCTTTCGTCCCATGCCTCCGTTGTTCTGTCGTTCACACCGGTTTGCGCCGCCTTCAATTTGCGGCGCCGTCTCTCTGTGGAATGTCTTCTAATAATCGCTAATTAGAGTTAATAGCGTACACGCCAGCCGCCCATCATTTCGTACCGCGTCGCCAAGAATAATTCGCGATCGTCTAATTTCCAGAAAAATCGATGACAACTTAATAACGATAATAATAAAAGAGATAAATACAACAGAGAGAGAGAGAGAGAGAGAGAGAGAGAGATTGGAATTACGGCTAAAATTATGATTAAATAATAATATAAAAATAATAAGAGACTGTACAGCGATGACATTTATAACTTCATCTCGTAAATGTTTAAGTCTATAAATGTAATTTGTATGTAGTAATTAGAAAGATAGAACAAAAAAAAACTCGCTATGCGTAGTAAAATGTATGTCTATAGATATCATTTTATTAAATTCTTTATTAAATATTAACTAATAACGACAGATAATAAGAGAGTAGAATTTATTCATTATCGAGTTATCTATTTAGTTTCACTTCGAGAAATATACGATTTTTCAATCGTGTCAACTGCATATTTTGCACTTTATCTATAAATCGATATGCAACTCGTTACATAGCAAGTGTGATGAATTATCCTTTTCGTTTTGTATTATGGCGGTACATGATCCTGATGATTATTTGGCTGATTAGCTGGAAAGCGGAAATTATTGGGGAACATTATCAAATTAATTGCAATGAAAACGAACGAAAGTAAATCGAACCGTCGGTCGGGATGTAAATTACATCTGACGCTCGCTCTCGGATTAATAATATAGTAACAACGTTTTTGTTGAAACATACCGCCGTCGGGTATAATTATAACAAAATTAGCATACTAGATGCAGAACTAATTGCGCAATTCGGAGGAAATGTCGTATGAATGCAGTATGATTTTAATCGGAAACAGCTCCAACAACCGGAAGGTGAAAAAAAATTAGAAACGAATTGCATAATGTTATGAACAGTATACAGGATGCTTTTTTTTATTGTATATACAATAAAAATGAATATATAATTTTCATAAGATACACTTAAAAATGATATTTCTTCAATTTTCTTTTTGGATTATTATTTTGATTATCTCGATTTTCAATAAGAATCTTCTAAGGATTTCTAATCATATATATTTCGAGAAGACTTTTTATTATAAAATTTCGTTAATCTTCTACTGGCAATTAAGTCTTTTAAGATTATTTAAGATAGTCGATTTTTGTGGATTTTAAGAAAATGAATAACGAGGTCTTTAATTCTAACAATAAGGAAAAGGTATTTCAATCTAAGAAAGAAGAATTCAGAGTTGCCACAGAAAAATGAATTTTTAAATTCCCTGACTTTTCCAGGTTTTCCAGATGAAAATAAGAAAATTTTCCATGAGTAATATAAAATATATAAATTTTAACATTTAGACTTACGAATTATAGGAAAGCTAGTCTATTGATATACAATAAAGGAGCACACATCACAACTAAAGACTGTTTTTTTTAGAGATAAATAATATATTTCGAATTAATATGTTAACATATAATATTGTATACGTTTCAATTAAGATTTGATCATCATCAGTACAGAACATTAAGAACAATGGATGTCTATATCATTGCTTTGATGTTATAATCTTGTTCATTGTAAATTAATATTTGGTTCTCATATATAATATAATAATTTCGTTTTGGAATATAATTGTTAAAGTATAATATTAATAAAACGTCTGGCCAATATAGGAGAAGACATCCATTGTTAATCTAATTGTAACACTAATATTCTGATGATGGTCAAACCTTGATCGAAATTTTATTTATTAATTCGGAATACATTTATCTCTAAAAAAACATCTTTAGTTACGGCTATATCCTTCTATATTTATATTTTTAAGCCACCTTCAGAAAGTTTAAACTAATCTATATTATTAAAAACAATGCAAAAAAAAGCTTTTAGTAACATAACATAATTTTGGATGCAAATTTAAGTTACGAAAAATAAATTAGTTTTGGAAAAAAAGAATGCAGTTATGACGAAAAAGAGGGATCAAATAAAAATACTGAATAAAATATAAATTTTAATTATATAAATTATATAAATTATTTTATTAAAATCGTTTAAAGTGCACAAGTCTTGAACATATTTGACTATAAAGTCAAGATATAATATTTAAAAAATTATGACAATTATTTGAAATAGGAGCAAGAAATTGTAAACAAATTTCGAAATTTCAGACTTTGTTACATTTTCCCCTGACTTTTCTCGATTTTCACGATTTTCCAAATCTCTGGGAATTGTAACGAGCTTGATAAATGATATAAAAGAAGTTTTATCATTTTTTTCTTGATCATGTAATAAAATGGCGTGTTCTTATCTGAAATAAACTTTAACTAACGCTTCATACGTAGCTTGCCGAACGAGTCCTAACAGAGGCTTAAGGGCCATTGACTGGGGGGCCTAAATCGCTGCGGCACGATACGAAGGAATGCGCCGAGATATCTCGCGATGCAAAGAGACGAAGGGAATAACGGAGGAGGATCTCGCGGCGACGCGGGAGGATGAAGAAGATGAGAGAGAAAGAGCAGAAGGAGGAATGGTTTGAAAAAAAAAGACGCGAACAAAGGGCGGCAGAGGTACACAAATTGCAGTGGCAAAAAAAGCGCACACGTTCTCTCCAATTCTTTCTCTCCTTGTTCCGTCTCTTTCCTCGGAATCTTAAAGCGAAGCTATTGTCTTTATGCGAATATTTTTAGAAATTTTGCGATTCGTCTAAAGATTCGGTTTCACCGTTTGCAACTTCACAGGCGACCTGGTTTCGCGAAGAGCATGTGAACTGCGCTATTTTATGATATTTCTTTCTGAGAAAACAAAATTATATTTGACAAAAAGTAATTGACAGCTGTTTGTCGCTTTTTTTATTGTAATCAGAAATACTGGTACTGACGTGAATTACACAGAGTCGAGTGCAATGACCATGCAGAATTTGATGAAAATAGAATATAGCGAAGAAAATACCGATAAAATAAAATATAAAAAATTATGTAGTAAAATTCTTTTTGGTTTATGGGGATAAAGGTAAAGACTGCAGTATCTTCCGATGATAAAATTAGAACTCGAATCACTGTACATATAAATAATTGGCGAAAAACATAAAAATAGTTATACTTATCAGATATTACCACGTTGCGTGGCATTGTTACATTGTGATTAAATCTAAACAAGCAAATTAATGTCTACTAATGTTTTCTTCATGTAATATTAAGATTAAATAGATCCTATATATTCTGAATACTGCTTACCTGCTTTAACAAATTTTGCTGACTTTGAATCTGCCAAATTCCTGTGAATTCCACGATCCATCCTTGATCGCAGACAAAATCTTTTCCTTCTACAAGGAAGGCGCGCTCGGTCTGGCGCAAACGATGCGAATATTTTTTCGCGTTATTCAAAAATCCCGCAAAAAGGTACCCCGTACTCGTTCTCTATATTTATATGCATATTCATGAACTCATTCTCGCCGGTTATGCATTAAAATTCTCTTTACTCGAGAAAAAAAAACCCGTCTATGGATAACAGCCAATCAACGGCTGGTAAAGAGGTTACATAGCTAATAGAAGTGAACGACATCGAATTACCGTGTTTACTTATAATATCGATCGCAATTAATTTTTCTGTAGATTTTATGGCTACTATATTCTATAATCTTATTAATGGAATTAGCTTCGATTAAATAAACTTTTATAAACTCTCCTCGCAATATCCTAATCTATTTTTGATCTGAGAATAAAATTTTATATCAGGGATTTCAAAGACAAACAAATATTTATAATTTTGGAAGAGAAATTTTCCAAAATTATAAGATATCTCTCGCTGTATTAATTTTATTATAGTTCACAAGTAAATATTATACTTCATTCTTTCACGTTTAAAGAATCGACCCAGTCGATTCCTTCTCGAAAATTGACACACACCTTCTTCCGACAAGCGAATAATTTCGAAGAAACGAATCCCTGGTGGGATAGCCCTTTGGACAGAATCCGCCGGAAAAAGAGATCGGATCCGACAAAAGGATTTCTAATGGACGTTGGGCATTCCGCGGAATACCTTATAAGGCAAACCTCGAGAGTCGGTCTCTGCCTTTCGGTCCAGGCAGGCACCATGAGAGAATCCGAGGTGGCGGCGCCGAGGCGCTTCACCGTTGTCGGATTTAGACCGAAAAAGGAGTAAAACGATGCTTTCGGGAAGAACGAAAAGAACGAGAGAAAACGTGAGATCGTCACGGGGCAGATCGAACATATCGATACCAGAAAGATCGACACGCAGCGATCTCCGTTCATTTAAATTCAAAATAAGTGAATTTTTATCAGATCTTGCAATAAGAAAAAGAATAATCGACCTACAATCGAATATCTGATTACAGTTCTTATACCATGGCGAAACAAGCATTAAATCTTATCTTTACGCTATTGTTACGAGCTTTACCATCAAAAAGAAGGATGCGGAATCGCTAATTAATCGGCTAAGATGCACTCCTGGCGTACGACAATGCGTCCAAGTTAAAGTTATGTAGCATCGTAAATTATACGGACAAATGCATGCATACGAATACGGCGCGACGCCATAGCCGGCATACATATGCAAACTGCATGACGCATTCGTATTCATGTATGTAGATTCGAGACGGTCCGAATCCTTTGAGGATCAATCGGTTGGCTGGTCTATGCGTCGCGATGTTCTTAACTCGACGAGTAACAAGCTGAACATGTATTTATATTATCGATGTTCGATGTATAAATATTGAATGTATCATCACACAAAGCAAATATAAAATAAGAAAATAGCTATCGTGCGGTTATAAATTTTGAAAATTTTGTTTCACGTAGCATTTAAATTCTAATGTATTAAATGAAAAATTCGAAATTATTTTGTTTCTTCACAAATAATTTAATCTAATTTTATAACATTTGTTAAATTTTTTACACAGTGATCATAAATTATAACTATCTCATTTTTCCAAAAAATTTGCGAACAAGGTATGATCGTAGAATTTTCTGTATAACAAGATCATTTTATTTTTGTGATAAGTTCCACGACATGACAGATATTTTCCCTAAGAATTTTCATATAACAGACGGTCCCAATATTTTTATTTTATCTGTTCCATCGGCATTTTATCTATTCCTAACCTTACCATATGCAGTAGGTCCTTGATCAGTAAGGGTCGAGCGGTCCTCGTTGACTTCGTTCTTCGCACAGATGCCATACTGACGTCCCTCGGCCCCGATACTATTCTCGGCATGGTGTTTGATCTAACCAACCGATACTCGTCTCCTGAGTGCCTGCTCCTCTTCCTAAATGTGCCACACAACATATTCGTAAAGTCGCGTCGTTCCGATTAAGTTACCGAAACCTTGTTAAATCTCGACCAGTGTCATTCAAGCGAGACGAAGTGTGTTCAAACTATCACACGAGTTCTAGATCGAGATCTCTCGATCGTGAAAATTGCAAACACTAATGTCTTAAATATAATCAACCATTTGCGAATATATTATTTCTTAAATCACTGTAAATATTCTCTAAAGTTATCGAGAACCATAAAATTCAAGATCCTTCAATGAGTCTTTATATGGGGAAAGCAATTATTAATCAATCCCGATGCTGCGAGACTTGTCAATCATAAGATAAATACAGATACTTTATTTTTCGAGCACTCGCAAATATCTATCTCGATGATTTTCTGCTGTTGATATAGCGGTGACTAATCAGGTAAAAACTTCCAGCGAGTTAAATCGATGTTTTCTCGCCACAGATTTCTTGTGGAAAAAATTTTTCTATCAAAGTTATAAAAACAACCGGAATTCACGAGCACAATCTGTTCGATCAGGAAAACGTCCTTCGGGCACGTTCACGTGAGTTTCTTCGAGCGTAGATATTCGATGTTTTTTCTTGGCGGAGTTCGATGCCGTCCGCAGATTCCTGCATCTATTTAACCCTTCTGGCTTCGACCGCACCTTCTGCGAACCTGGTTAATCGACTGGTCTCCCTTGTTTCGATTGTCCGTTCTGTTTCTTTCGCCTTTGACCGTTTGGCTTTTAGTGTCTCCCTTCGGATCTTTCTCTCTTTTCCGATTTTGCAACCACCGATGTTATTAATTAACCGTGCAATACATAGTGAACTTCAAAATCAATAAGGCGATCGACCTGAATCGGATTGAAGTAACCGGACTATTGCTCAGTCGCTATCAGTTCGAGATTGTCGACTCGTGCCAAGTCCCGATCCCACTACTCGAGGACTTGCAGCAGGATACTTCCTTCCCCACCACTTCCTCGAGTTCCCTTCACTTCTTCTCAATAAGCCTCTTCGCAATTTTATCTTCTACGAGATTTATAAGATCCCACACGATACTAACTTTACTTCCTCGTTAAATGAGTGACGTAACTGCAGGGAAACCTTCTCTTCCTCTGCTTCTTCTCTCGTTGTTATTATATACTTGATTTTTTTCACTTAATGCGACGAATGGCCCCGCACCTGAAGCATCCAGGCGCGTTTTCGGGCTGCTCGATACTCAATTAACGGAATCTCAGCCAACTCGAGTCGCAGTGAGAGCCGAGAGTCGACTGAAGGCACAAGGCTCCAGTCGTAAGCTCGTCGAAGGAACCCCACCACGTTGATTTCAACAACACCCGGCACCCGGCCCGATCGGACGACCCGGTCGCGTGGCGCTCGGCACAGATACGCAGTGTCTCTCAAAACCGTCTCCAGATTTTTTAACCAGCCCGGTGTTTCGTCCTTGCATAGCAACGATATTTCCGATAAAGTGCAAAGAGAATATCGAAAGTTTTTTTTCTAACATCGGAACTATATAATACAGATGTATACAGTATTGACCAATTATTAGTTCTTCATTATTGATTTCATTAAATAAAACTAAATTGTATTAAAAAAACAGTCTACTGATTTTTATGTTTTTATACAAAATATTAGAAAAAGTTGTATTTTATATAATATGTATGTTTTTTTAGAAAGGTAAAACTAATTTGCTTGCATTTCATAGAATAATAGTAAGATTAAAATTACATAATAATTATTCTAAAGGTTTTAAAGAAATGTAAGGTTTTAAAGAAAAGCATCCGTGTTATTTTAAAAAATAATTTTTTCGTTCGTATATTTACGAAACAAGAAATTCTGTAATCTCATTAAGCATGAAGATTAATAGCATCTTATTTCCCAGAATAGATAAGTGATTGTTGCATAACTTTCACGAGTCTCACTTGTAAATAAATGAACTTCGAAGGACTCATTATGTGCAAGAAATAATAGTTTGAACTATCGAAGCGACCTATTCATTCTCTCTCTCTCTCTCTCTCTCTCTCTCCCTCTCCCCCCTCTCCTTCTCCTCCTCCTCTCTCTTATCGAATTTCCAATCGGAAGTTTTGCTTGGAATATTAAGGACCTTGACATCTAGCAGAACGAGACAAACCAGCTGAAGGAACTCGATACCTATCGGCACATCTGCCTTCTCTATTATGTAGTGAAATGCATTTTTATATAACAGCATATAAGCCTTGGGATAGAAATTATAATAATAGCGCATATCCGGCTTTCCGGGAATAAAATATGTTATAGATGATACTATAGATATAATAATGTACGTGACAAGAATTAAATGTTGAAATGAATGTTGAAATGTCGTACAGAAAAATACAAAAATAATAATTATACTAAAAGGTCGTGATTATGCTGATAAAAACACATTTTAAAGATCAAAATCTTATAATATTATCCGCTTTTGTAATAAAAACCACCAAGTCACGAAGACGAGAAAAATCTGTCGATTGATTAAATTGCCGAGGAATAACCGCGAATTCAAAGGGAAGCAAAAATACACCTGTCTACTTATATAAGTTCGCAGAACTTCGCACGTAATCCTACGTTTGAAGGTTCTTTTCGTATGAATATATTGCGGTTTGCTCGGCCTAACTCGTTTTGTCGTGAAGAAGACGTGTCATTTTCTTGGTTTCTACGTTTGATCACGAGTTCCGAACATTTCCTGTGGAAGTCACATGATTATCTGGCCTAATGGCATTGACACGTATACATATCCAGTTGCAAAAATTCACACACGCTAAAGGAAAATATAAAAAGTTGTTAAGTACAAAAATTTAATTTTTAAAAATTATGTTCATTATCATTTCAAATCTATGGAATAATAAAAATTACGGACATCCTAATCCTTTAAAATTCTCAATAATATTTTTATATCATTTTGTTTAAATAATTTTCTATAAAAGAATATATATTCAAGTCTTACTATTATAGTAGTTCTTAGCAAAGAATGACAAGTAATTTGAAATAGGAAGAATATTTTTTCACCCGTTATATTTCTCTTCTTATAAAATAAATTAATTTTAATTTTAGTTGGGTAAACAAAGAAAAAACAAATTACGAGAATCATTTGATTGTAACTGGCCTTCAACGAGTTGAGTACCTAGAGTATCGCGTTTATGACTAACAGAAAACTCAGGTGAACGATGCATTTACATTAGAATCGATATTATCGTGCAATTATATAGGTATAGCGCGGCCGATATGCATAATGAAGGGTGTTTCGCGGCACCCTTCGCCTACGAAAATGGATATGTAATTTCCACATGAATCATGCAAGGCCCTCAAGATGGCTAAATAAATGACGCGGCATAAGTTAGTCTGAACTTTCTCAACCGGTACTTGTCGAACTAACTTTTCAACATACATGTCTCGCAGATGTCAAGAAGTTCGGGACGAAATGCTCTGATAGGTATAAGGTAGTAAATTATGTATGTAAATTATAAGGTTGTATAAATGCGAAGAAATTTAATTTTAATGATATGTGTAATTGGAACACAATACTTAGATTTGAAATATTTTCACACATATATTTTCACGCAAACGATACAGAAGTGCAAATTTTATGTCAAAACCGAATTAACAATTGTAAGAAAAAAATAACATTTTCTAGTTTTAATTGTTACAAAATATCTTTCAAATATTAAACAGAAATGTGTCTTCTATTCTATGTATCTTCTAATTTATTGCTCTTCTGTATCCTTTTTAATATAAGACATTAAATATAAGACAGAAATAGATATCTTAAAAGATTTCTGATGTCGTGATTCGACGAATATGAAACGGAATACATCGTTCTTTATGAGATCGTTTTACGATGACAAACACTACGCGTTTCAACTATCTTCGTTGTGCTAGTCGAAAATTCAAAGCACTATACTTTGTCAACATCATCCGTTGGTTGGTCCTAATTCTTGCGCGTGTCATTTCTAAAGTTACATCGCTAGATATAGACGAAGGAAGTTCTAATAAAACACCACAACGAACTGAGCCACAAGAACAAGCAGCTTAATTTTCACACTTTCAAAACGTTATGCGTGTCGCATGTTTCACTACATAATTTTACTTTTCTAATCTTCAACAGAGTTTTAATAAAAATGCCTTGTATATTTATAATATAAATTTTTCTCAATTTACCTTTAATTAATTATAATAAATTGTATCTAATTTCTCTCTTTCCTTTCTCTCCTAACATAAGTGTATTGTATGTTTAATATTTTTATGTTAAAAGCAATCTATTCTTCATTTTTTTGTACGATCCAATATTCGTGAATTTAATTTTCGAAAATTTGAGAATCCCTGAACCCCTTCAGGTTTTTACCTGAAGGATACGCATGCGCTGCGACCGACAGATGTTTCCTCCTCGCCAACTGTTGCGCTCCACGTTCGGGAGAGGTAAGAGGAGAGGCTGCATCTGATTTACCGAAAAAAAAAAAGAAAAGAAGAGAATCGAGAGAAAAAGAAAGATGGAAAACTCACCCCCGCATCTTGCAGCAGCTCGTGCTCGCTCTTTTTTTTTGACAGAGCCTTCCAAGGGATGCCCAATCATATGGAGGTAGTCCACCCTTATCCAACCCGCATGAAACTCTTACGTCGTTAGATTCGATCGAGTTACCGATAACACGTATTTAAACACTTGTGTATAAAATTGAAATTTATCGCTTCTAATTGTCTTCGAAGGGAGCGTTTTCAGTTTAAATTCAAAATGACTGAATAAAACTAAATAAAAACATAAAGATTGTACTTTTTAAAATTTGCACAATATAAATTTGATAACAAAATAAATAAAGTAATATGACGTAATCTTGTTACTATTTAATCATCAACTTTGTTCGAATTATGAAGAGACAATTGCTAACGATATATCGCTAATAAAACGATTTTGAAAATTCGATTTTAGTCTTGAAACACGTTTCTTCCGACACATTTTGCTATGTAATCTTTCTTTAAAAAAAATTAAAAATACATTGTCTTAAAATCTATTTTTAGATCAATTGATATATCTGTTATCATAATTCTGTATTTTTTTGCTCGGTGCATCAAACTGAGATTCAAGAAAATGTTAGCAAAAAAAGAGAAGAAAGTAAAGAAATATGAAAAATATTTTATGTATTTCTTGATACTTGATATCAGCCCACATAATAAAATAAACGTAATTTATAAAAATTAAATATTTCTTCATATAGAAAATTCTATATGCATTTTACAAATATTAATATAAATCATATCGATCATTATGTATTCTTAATTTTTATATTTTTCTGTATTAAGTAAAATCCTTGTATCTTCCTAAATCGAAGTGTAAAACGCGAAAGGCCCAACGCTGGATATAACCTTCGTTTATTCCGTATAAAATCATGAGTCCGGAGGAGTCGGCCACCACCTGCTCGATAGCGTCGCAGATCTCAACAATCGCGCAATTCGTATGTAACGTCGCGCATTGCGCTACGAGATTTATCGTACACAGTTAAGGCGGACAGTAGGTCCTTCTTGTAGCAGCTTATTATTAAGCGGCGGTAAACCGCACTGCAAAGATCCACTCCGATCTTGGAACCGGTCATGACGCGCGCGTATATCAGCAGCGCACCTCTCGACATCACCTGCCGGTCGTTTCACCCTCTTCCCCCTCGTTTACTTCACCTGATCGCGGTTCTCCTGCAGTAGGCACCCGCAAACGAACGGATACCGCCGTCTCTCTTTCGTGGCTCGGACTGCATTATCCTCTCATTATGTTCCTTTTTAGCAATTGTCTGCTTAACGATATCACGCGGATTGTTCACAGTTATGAACAGATATCAATTCTAAGAAACACCTAGTAACACCCTTCTTGCTTTACTAAAACGTTACATGCTAAAAAAAATTATCAACAATAAAATTTATTTGTCATAAACAGAAAAAAAGAGAGGAACATGAAGAAATGTGAAAAATATTTTATGTACTTTTTATACTAAATATTAAGATAAATATAACTTATAAAAAATATTAAATATTTCTTCATACAGAAAAAAACAAATTCTATGCACTCTATAAATAGTGCATTCTATCAATATGAATCATTACATTTCAATTTTTTATATTTTGTAATAAAGTATATTTTATCGAAAAAAATCGTTTTATTTTTCATTCTTACTACACTTCCATTATCTACAGCGTTTAATAATTAACGATAAAATCAGCAAAGTATAGAATTAATATGAATTTATAAAATAAAGTTAAATTAATAAATTCTCGACCTTCTCTCTTAGAAAAAATTTTACCGTCCTCATGATATATTTTCAAGAAAAAATTCACATTTAAGTAATACGTATTATTGATTATCACACGAAAGGCAAAAGGTGCAATAATTCTCAGCCCTTCCTTAGATAATACTCTGCTCATATTCTCTGGCAAAAGTACCCGAGCCCGTTTATAGTCACGAGCCTCGCGCCTGCCGGGCCTGTCCTTCTTTCTTGATTTTTTTTTTTCTTATTCCCGTCAACCTCTCCGTTCGCTCGCCGACGGGCTACACACCGTTCAAATCTCGGTCTTCGTCGAGGGGGAGGCGATTGCTTAACGACGCCAACCACCTGCCCCGAAAAGAGGAACACGTGCTGCTACTACGAGGCAGCTGCAACCCATAGACGATGGATATGCATCAGGATGAAGCTTAAGCTGTTCGAGGTGTTGAGAACGCGAAGCTAAAGGACAGGCTGGGCGAATGTATTTCTATTTTGATTAGTATAATGACATTTTATATATATATATATATATATATATCTTGTGACTCTTAAGACAATTCGTCTAAAAAGATCAAGACTACAGTATTTTTTATTCCATTTTATTATATATTGTCTTGTCATGATTGTGAATTATATTAATCATACGATAGCAAGCAATTAATTACAGAATGCTAAACACGACTACATCAGCAATGTTAATTATTAATAGTATGATGAGTACAATAACATGATATCGCAATGAAATGTTTTTAAGTCAAATGAAATATTATCTTTTTTATCTTTCCGAGCAATTCAATAATATTGTAAAAATTCTTCGCCTTTATAAAAGGCATAAAGCTTTTCAATAAAGGAATATGCTTGCATTATAATACATAGAATTACTGGGGGGAGGAGGGGGAGTGAGAGGTGCAGAAATTAAATGTATTCGTCTGCACGGAAAATGCTGTGTCAAAGATAATATCTCACGTCGCATCAGATTTATTTGACAAGATTAGAGACCAGCGCAACAGATGGCAAACAGAACGCGTGGCTGAAGCTACCAACAATTTTTGTATTTCAATTGCTTATCTTCATTCGAGATGTGGAAAGGAAAGAGAGTAAGAAAATATATATATATATAATTTCAATACTATTAATTATATAACACTGACAGTTCATTTGTCATATTATTGATGAGATATAATACAGATCATGATGTCATAAATCAAAAGTATATTATTATTATTAACAATTCTTATTCTCACAATATTTTCAATACTGCATTTTCAATACTACTAATAATTTATTAAACTAACATTTCAGTTCTATTTTGTATAAATTGACTTCTTATTAGTTAAAAAAAAAACACATTGAGAATAACTAATATTTTATACATATTTTAATCGATTCATTTAACTTAAATTTTATCTATTATTTTTTCCTAAATAAAGCTTTATGAAGATAAAATTTTTAGACCTTTCTAGGTATTTATTGTCACCATGCATGAAAATATGCGCAATATGTATGTAACGTTTTTTTTTTTTCGTATTTTTCTCAGTGCTCACTTTTCTTCTTATTTTGCAAGCGCGTTGATAACGGTTCATCTGACCCCAAGAGAGAAACCGATGAAAACAGAAGCCCTGAAGAGGAGACACGGAAATGAGGATCGCTTTACGGCACATGGTTCGAGGATGGACAAGCAAGAAGAAGGTCGAGCCAAACTGCGCAGCTGCCCTTAGGCACATGCAGCGCCGCCGCTACCTGAACAATTCTCTCGCATTTCCCGCTCTCTTCAGGCTACCTGAAGAGTGCTAGTTTACTCAATAGGCTAGAAGAAAAGCGCGAATGGTGTGCACTATGTCTCGGAACAAACGAATGGGCTGTTGTCATTCATAATTTTTCAGCAGAGGAAACACGTTTAACACAGGGAACTTTATTATAACTTCACTTAGCAATCAAGAGAGCTAATGTTTTCATGCTTCTTTCTATATATTTAAATTTTTATTTAATTTGATTATATTAATATATAGAAACTTTATTTTTAAAAATGTATCTAAAAAAAGTGAATTTAAGCGGTTCAAGTCTTAGGCTGATATTCATCAATTATATTCAAAACCGCTTAAGTAACTTAACTTCTAGTTTTAAGATTATACGGCTTTGTGATTGGTTTATGACATTTTAAAACGACACTTAAAAGAATCTGTGCCAACAAAATTGAAAATATGATATGTTAATTTCACGAATTTTGATTTTTTTATTATAAAAAATGCGAAACTCTTTTTTAAAAAAACTATATATAGAATTATGAAAAGTACTATTGGAATTGTAGTTGTTTTCTTTATATATATATATATATCAATAAAATAACGTACTAACTTCCCAGATCTTAAAACATCTTAAATATAAGAATTGATTATGAATATCGGCCTAATATCTATTTATATAAATATCTATTTATTATTAATTAACGTTTGTTGAACAAAGTTCTGTTATCTATGTAATATGATTACACAGTATTGTTAGTATAAAAAAATACTGGTTTATTTTTTTATCTAAATTTATGCTCTGAATATATTTTGATTCAACATAAAATAATTCTATTCTTCATTAAGACAGTTAAAGAAAAAAAGAAAAAATATTTTACAAGCTCGCCATTCACCTTTGTCACTCATTGTGAGCGTGATTCGTAAATCTTTAATAAAGACACTAAAGTTTTAATAAATACTTTAATAAAGACACTACGATATATCGTGCGTAAACGGATTTGGAATTGAGAACATTTTTCTTTAACGTAATCTTCTTTCGCTAATTTAATGGCTCGATAAGTGCTACTTTATTTTATCGAAGAACGTTACTCGAAGTCTATTGGTTATCGTATGATGAAGTCTTGAGAGTAAGATCAAGAGGCCACCTAATTTTCTTCTCCACACGATGTTTTAGGCTTCTCGAAAGGTATGATTGCGGCCAAGGGTCATCGCTGATGGATCTGCACGATTTAAAATTGACGATAATCTCGTGAGTCACTCATACGCCACGTAATACACATCCCCAATTGATAAACCGATAATTAACCTTTATCTTCTTAAAAGGATAATCTTTCACGTGCTTATACCCCCTTCGTTTTATAAACAGGCAATTATTAAAGACTTGAAGTCTAATTCCTCTGCGATTAATTGAGAAGAAAACGTGACTGGAAAATTATATGATCTAAACAATATTCACTGCACAATGGAATAACTATTTATACGCTGACATATTACAAGATTATTGAGAGCAGAATTTAATTAAAAGATCCATTATAACAATTAATAAAAATAGTCTCTATATTCTAAACTATTCCAAAGTCACGTGCGAGCAATGTGCGCTCGAATTATATATAGTTTCCCTCTATCAACAAAAGAATAATAAATAAGTACCCATACCGGATACAGTAATATTATGGAACAAAGGCTCCCTTGGCTCCAGTCACGATTAAGGATGGCCACGAAGTCTCGGCGCGGATGCGGATACTACGAAGCCCGCATGTTAATAGCCACCGGAAGCTCTTAACCATTTGTCTATTTCGCCGCGAGGCTCGCCGTTCGCGCTCGCTCCGATTTGCCCTCATTATGCAAATGATCAAATGATATAATGAACTATTTAGCCTCTTGAGCTTTATCAGTCTCTGTAATGGGATGTAGCTTGTCATGTCGTATCATGAATTTGATAATTACAAGTTTGGAATGGCTGCCGCGGGATTGCGAGAATCAATCAAATCAGCGAATGAAGAGCAACTGTATCGTACTGTAAACTTTGTGGGTTTTCTGATGAAATTCGAATTTCGAATAAAAATAGATATATTTTCATTATATATTCGTGGTACGTTATATAAAAAAATAAATTGCTTCTACACGATTTTTCACTTTATAAAAAATATAATATTTATAGGGTAATTCTCCATCAGATTGATCTCACCAGAATATCTATTGCCTATTTTTTAACTCGATCAAAACTTCTTTTCTTAATTAAAAAAAATGTGTATTACATAAAGCCTTGGTTTTCGCTATCCTATTCAATCTATTTAAAAAATGTATAGAATATAGTTCTTATTTCTATTCTACTCGTTATTCTTAAATTAAGTATCTTCTCCTCAAATATTTATTGTTCATAAAAGTGTCTGAATATGATATAGGAATTTCGAGCGATCCTGGAGCGAAAATTAAAGGTAAGAACACACTGAAATGAATATATTTGAAATGGATATATTTGATATACAAATATTCGCATATTGAAGTCGAATCCATAGATTGCTAATTATAAATTCAAATCTAATTATAAATCACCCCTGCGTAATCATCAAGAATTCTTTCCTAATGAACAACTTCTTTTCTGATGAAGATATCCAGCTCCACACGTGTTCCAATCGTGTAACTATGAAGAGAGACATGTTAAGGCTGAAACCTGCATTACCAATATCGCAACAAGAAACTGCCTGTTGTCGGTAACGTATGGAACAAAGATAGCACAGTTCCCAGGATAATCATTTTTGATGACAGCTACATGACGTAAGAGATAACATAAGAGATTACACAAAGATTTTTAAAAATGATTTGATGCGTACCGTCAAAAATTCTACACAACAAATTCTTCAATAAATAATTTCAAGTATTCATACAAATTGCTGACCAAAGTGTAATGAACAAAACTTTTTTACCAAATTAAAAATTAAATTAACAATAAGAATTTTCATTGTTGTAAAAAAACTTTATCATAACAATATCCGTAAAACAAAAAAAATGAACTAATAAATCTAAAACTTCATACTCTTCATAAACTAGTTGCAAAGGTGTGCATTACAATTAAAACATTATCATTAAATTGAATGTTTTCATTTCAAAGAAAAAGTAAATAAATCGATTATTCATTCTCATTGTCTTGTAGATTATTACAAAAATACAAATCGCATTATTTTTTAATCGTCGCCAAATTACTCTCCATTTAAAATAGGATAAATTATCATGCAATTAAAATAGGAGATAACTATTGCGCAATTTAGCGAACCATGATAATTTCATTTGTAACGCCTCGCGTAAAATACTCTGATCCCCGAGCGGAATGTGACTGCAAATTGGACACCTCGGTGTTCGCGTTGTGTTACGTCCCCGATACGCGTTTCGTCGATGGAACGGCCAGCCAATGTGCACGATAGTGCTCAACACCGTAACGCCCTAATCATCGCGAATAATTCATGGAATATGCGAAAAAAATAACGAAAAAATATTATTTCCGTGAAGCGGAGATCATAAGAGATAGATATTCCATATTTTATGAGCTTTATCCTTCCTTCTAACGTATTCCATTCGATTTAAATGCGCACAGTTTAATAGTTTAATTCAATCGAACTTCCCATTTTTATTGGAAGATAGATAGAAAACACAATCATAGATGTTGTTTATTCTTTTTCTGCTCATTTACTGAAATTTTTAATTCCACATTAAAAATATGTTGTAAGGATATATAGTGCTGCGCTTTATATTTTTAATTCGAAATTTTTCGAGGCTTAATCTTGCTTCTCTTTAGAGACACTTTATAAGGAGACGTTCTAAAGTGCAAGACGAAAATGATGGTAACTTGATTCTAACTAATAATATTTCTCGAGACGTTCCAGTGTTCTCTTCCAACGCTCTCTCGAATATTCTGTGACCACGTAGAGGTCAGCGACCACAGTTGCAACGTTATCCGTTCCGCGTTGCCAGGTTATCGATCTGTACAGGCGCCTTGACCGACCTCCGATGCATCGCCAAGTGCAAGTGCAAGCAAAAGCTCTCTTCCTCTTTCTCTTCCTCTCTTCTTCCCTTTCTCTCGCTTCTTCCGTTACATCCCATAGAGACATCGATCTCGAAATAAAAGTGAAATAAGAAGAAAGCAACAGGGCAAAGAGAAAGCCCAGGGACGATTGCTTATTTACTGTTCCTGATGCGATGCAACTCATGAAATGTTACGCATTTTACGCGAGTAAGATCTATAAAAAAAATTTCATATCTCGTACACAGATAAAAACTCTTAATGCTATAAACGATATTACTCATCGAAATAAGTATTCGATCATGTGATCACGATGACAAAGTTCAGCTAACAAACTATGGAAATATCAAATAAGTCATCTTTCTGTACAGCCACTTGAACTATTTTTTTCTATTACAAATTTTTCGCAATTTATATATAAATAATTCGATTCAAATTTCAAAGAATCTGTAGAGGAACGGTAGATGCAAATATAAAGATGAAATACATTCGATAAAATTTAAAAGGAATTATCTGCTAATATCTTTTCAATTAGTCATTCACTATATATTTGTCCAATTATCGTAATTTTAGCTATTCTGCCCTCTGTGAAGTAAATATCGTATAATGGCGGGGCAATGGCACTCAATTGCTCGACTATCGATTCGCCAAACCTTCACCGCGAAACGGCCAAGTGCAAGTAGATGTGCTCGCGTACTTCTACTCATCCATCTTTCACTGACTAGACTCGATTCTCGAGTGTCCATTCGTCGTATCGACTGGCAAGGTTCAAGGTTATACTCACGGTTTTACTTTCAGCGAATATTTTTACTCCTCGAGAACGAAGTGTAAAACGTTTGCAATCAGATCAACCGCAGTTTTAATTAAGACTTATACACATCCCGGTTCACCAGAAATCGCGGATGTCGTGGAAAAATTTAAGAGATAATTCATACGAGGAATTATTCTATTTTTAAATCACGTTAAATTAAATTTAAAGGCCGTTGATCGTGAAAAGAGAACGATTAAACTGATTGTAGATCCAAATTAAAAATGAAAAGAATAGATCATCTAATAAAATATTAATTGGAACATCGCCATCTAACAAATCCAGCGCACATGGCGTTCTTCCAATTTAATTTCCTACAACTTCGTGAAATGGAGTTGTAGTCTTGAAAATACAAGCTACGCTCGAGAAGACCTATATAAACTCGTCTGTATGCAAAATAGAAGATACTCAACAGGTATCTCGAGAAACGCCGAAGAAAAACGAATCCATTGTACAAGTTGATGACATTAAAGTTTTTAAAACAAAATAATATGACAAAGATTTATTTCAAGTTCCTGAAAATCTCGTTACAGCAAATAATAGAAAAAGCGCTGTCAAAAAAAGATATGGAATAACTTGTCGCTCGTTTTTCACGGATTAATCTAAAAATTTCTCTATTACTCCGACAAGCCCAGCGGGAGAATTTTTACGAAGTAAATGTACCTTAACTTTTTCGCTCGTACAACTAACGACAAAGAGAGTCTTCGAACTTCATAACGATGTTTCGCAGATCGCCACGCCGCGGAATGTTCGGTAAAATCATGCTTGCAAGCGTGCTGAAAGTCGCTAATACAACTAACATAACAGAGGATCAGTCAAGAAAGCAATTATCCGCGATTTAATGAAATTAGAAACAACCGCAGGCCACGAGCCTCTAGGCAGGAAGTGTGCTAAAAGCACTCATAATCAGCAAGAACATTGGTTTACTCGCTGGACAAAGTTCGTGTCGCAGTCACTCGGACACGTCAATTGCCGACAATTCTGTCGGGTTCGCTATTGCGTAAATCGCGAAGATCACGAACTAGAAAGATATGTATATTAGCGAAAGTAATTTATAAGGAACATTTTAGTCCTTCCTTATGTATAAGCCAGTATTACAACAGAAAAATGGTTCTTTAAATATTCGAGATATATGAAGTTTATTTTATTAAGAAAAGATATTAAAATATATGATTTTTAACTTACAATGAGTTTCCCTTTAATTGAAAATCCTTTCATTTGAAAATCTGAAATTTTTTGATATCTATAAAATATTTTTAGATTTAACGCTAGTGTCGTATTACTGAAGTAATAAATAAATATGTTGCAAGTATTATATAATTATAGTAGATATTATAAACTGTCGTAATCGGTTATAAATAATACAGATAATTATATAATCGATATTATAAACAATTATATAACCAAACATTTCCTCCAAATTTATTCAGAAAATTCATATATTCATTTGATTTATGTGATATGATTTATTGATAATAAATTTCACGTGCATTTTGTTATGTAAAATTGTAACTGTCGGCATATTTCGCAGTGGTTGACTACTAATCTCAAATGTAGAAACATAGACTCGCGGAACGTGTGCACGCTTTTCAAGGAAGTAAACTCGCATCAGCTACTTCTCGTGCGAGCTACTAGCGAATCATTTAGACCACGCGCCAATTGACACCAATTGAGAAGCGCGTACTCAAGAGAGGCAGTTAGTCAGCTGCCTCTTCATTGGATCGCCTCGTCTTTCAAACTAATCAGATCGAAATTTCTTGTCTGACAGCGATTCTACGTCGCGGTCTCCTTACACATCGTCTCATATCGAGACGTTTAATTAAAGACGTTAAATTTATACCACTGCACTGTCTACTGCTTTATTTAACGCTTAAAAATTCCTTAATTTAAATCCAGCGTAGTATATTCTCTTTGTCGTGAACATTACAATAAATAATAAGAATTATAATAAATCATCGCAATCCAAGATCGTGTTATTTATAATTGTTTCAAGGCAATTTAGTTGTCATTTACGATTAATTGCCGTAACATGCAATTTCGAGTAACCCTTAGATGTATATGCACTACATATAATTAATTGCCACATGCCGTCTGTGTTTACAATTGTTTCCATATAGGATATTTAACAATACATATGCTGTTTACGATGAATAAATATTACTGCTATGGGAGTCTCGACTCCTATTATTATTATATAAATCTATTATTATTATATAAATTTATTGGAAAAATAAAACTTTTTTTTAAATTCTTTTTAGATATTTGAAATATTTATGATTGCTTCACGGAACATTTAGCTGCTTACACGTTATTAGTACAACGGCAGTTGTTTGTGGATCCTGACCGTAAAACAGCTAACGAAGAAACCACGTGAAGAGAAATATAAACTCACCACTGTCAGGCTATCCAACTCGCCTAGCCACTCGTTCAGAAGCTGTTCAGGATCTGTCTCGTTGTCGCTGTCCTCGGCTTCTTCCTCATATCGCTCCATGACGAGCCGACTGTCCGTTGAATCGTTTTTCCTGCACAGAAAATTTGAATCGTCAGATTTCCTTTCTAAGTATTTCCATCGAAATACCTATTATTTCAAAATCTCAAATAAAGATGATTTCTCATCTACAGAAAATCCTTTATATCTAAAATCTCTATATCTAAAATTCTCTCTATACCTAATTTGTATAATTTAATTGTACAAATTTAAAATCAAATGCAATCGCCGAATATTGCCATAATAAATTTGTAGTAATTAAAACAACAACGAGAAATTCAGTAAAATAATAGAAGCTCGCTGGCAAACGTGACACTTTTACCAAAATTGAATTTATTTTATGAAACGGAGAAGTCCAATAACATTTTGAAAATTTATTTCTTTAACAGAGTACATCAATACGACAAATACGTATCAAATATATACGTACATCTAAATGATTATGAAAAATTGTAAAAATTATTAGAGAATTTAGGAATTAAATATTCTCTCGCATAATTCTGCATTATTACCATACGTTGCCTTCACTTTGCGCTGTGTGCAAGTATGTCATCGACAAATATGTACCGTCTACGTAATATAGCTTTGTTCGCTCGAGGGTAACTTGCGGTTACCAGCTGCGATGGCGCAGAAATGTTGACGAAACATTTAGTAGTAGTGTTGAACGAGCCTTGGCCCGAAATTCCCATTAATAGGACCGCGAAACTGTGATCGTAGAAATGCGAGCGACGCGGGCGTAAATGTCGCTTTGTCACAATTCCTTTTCATTAACTCGTATAATTGGATATACTCGTGCCGCAAATTGAAACGTGGAATTCTGCTTCGTTGTAATTAGTTAACCCTGGGGCGTAGGTTTGTGTGATCGTCTTACTTGAGTTTACTAAAACATATCTTACTAATATGGAATTAATTAAATATAGATGCTATCCAGTGAAGTAATAAGTAATTAAATTTAACATCTAATTATGCAATGTTATATGTAAAGCGAATAATAAATTAATTAAATAATAAGAATTATTACTTTTGAAAAATAAATTAAAGTATTTCATAATTCCTTGAATGTAAAATATTAAAAAGTTAAATTTTAATTCCTTGAATATAATTTTGAAACGATTAATAATATGCGCAAATATAACAAAAAACAGATATAATATAATTTATTGGGAGTACAAATTAGTTCGGTCCGTTTCCTTAAAGATAGCTCCAGCTGTTGTGAATGGTTCATAGTAACAGTTGATTTTGGCGGTTTCAG
>Ga0157364_1000215_pt1 | contig 32552 bp, 22 predicted proteins | sample AttsexASBM2_FD_111476 | JGI IMG/M metagenome (GOLD analysis project Ga0157364, IMG submission 111476) | Fungus gardens microbial communities from leaf cutter ant in Ribeirão Preto, State of São Paulo, Brazil - Atta sexdens ASBM2 | ecosystem: Host-associated > Fungi > Mycelium > Unclassified ...
AAATGTTCAAGTTTTGAGAACGATGGCGAGTTGATGTTGATGGTTGTTCAAGCACACTCTGAGCAACAGCAGCAATGTTTTCGATTGACCTTACTGGACGAGCACGTGAACGAGTTGCTTTATCCAATAAGGATCCAGTTTGCCAAATTCGCTTCATAAAATGGTCCACAAACTGCGTTGAAGGCATTTCTTTTCTACTAAATTTTCCACGAAAATTTCTTACAGTTTGGGTTGAAGACTCACCACTTTAGAAGTAAATTTTCAATATTTCCCAATTTTGTTCAAGCGTATAGCGATCCATTTCGTAAATGTCAAACAAAAAACTAAATTTCTGATACGTCATAAATGTTATTACGTTTTTCAAACTCAAAATAACCGGTAGTTGAAATTCCAAACGCTAGATGACTCACCCTGTATATCATCCGTTATATCACCCATTATATCACTAGCACTTCTTACGTAAAGAATATCAGAAAGATACAAAAGGAATGTGTGGAATGCATCGACGATGACAACGTATCTTAATCTGAATCTGAAAAAGTGACAGTTCGGAACTTTGCGTCGCGATATTTCTGCTTGTAGGATACGTACGGAAAAAATAAAAACATTTTTATTATATATTTCGAATAGTTGCAATCGATTGAGCACTTAGAACTTGATTGATTGAGCTCTTATTGAGTTTCCGATAATCTCGATCTGACGCAACTGGCTGGTAAAGGAGGCACATCCATATCTCACGCCATAGCTTAGCGCCGAGACACTACCAGTGTCTCAGATTTTGTGTCTTCAGATTTCAAAACGGACCTGGACACTATCTAGGCGGTTAGACACCATGCGGTTAGGATGTTATTTTCTTTTGTTCAGGGCGACGTCTCGAACCCAAGCGTTACTGTCTATACACTCTACTGTCACATGGGTTATGATTTATTTGAAATAGAACTATGTATAATAGAAACATTGCATGAGTAACATTCATTTTTTATTTGATTTTAAATTTTGTGCACTCTATTGTACGAAATAGTGACTAAATGCATGCACAAGAGGTCACAGAGCATAAAGAAAGCTACTCATAGCACTACATGTAGTCGATATGATAGATTTCTTAACTTCCATGGTCATCAACTTTAACACTTAATATCTCGGTTTGTGGGACAGAGCGACACTTTTTTCTGCCAGATTCATTTCATATAAAAACGCATCTAATTTCATTAAAATCGGTGAGATCAGCCATCTCCTTCATAATTATTGAATCTGGCAGTAAAATATTGTGTTTAATCGAGATATTAAGCGTTGAAAATTATTGAGGTTAGAAAATCTATCAGCTGCAAAATATCGCGATGAAAGCATGTATTGCGTTCATATTTTCATGCTTTATGGCTACATGTGCATAGCTTTTTTATTAACTTGCTTCTACAGCGACATATTAACGTTTATTTAATATTCAAATCGTCTCCTTTCATCGTTTACAGGGATTTACAACTTTTCACACGTAGCAAAGACAGAGCAGACTTTCGTTTTGAATAAAAATGCATCAAATGAGCCTTCTTCTTCTTCTTCTTTTTCTTAGATGTTGGCTAGGCAACCCAATGGTTGATTCTAGGCCACTGAGGTCCAGGGCAAAGGTTTATTGCGGTTAGGTTTAAAGAAAGCATCAACTACAATCGATATGGCTGCCTCTCCCCCCCCAGAATCCGGACTCCTACTCCACCCAGTGGTGAATAGCGCGTAGAGAAAAGGAGAGGAGCAAAGAAAGATCAAAAGAAAAGGTCATTGGCCTTGAAGACCAAAAGTAGGCGGTACAGCTTGGCGAGAAGGGAATACAGAGCAGGGAGAAAATCTTGAGGGGAGTTTGGAAATTCTTTTGCAATATATTATAGTTTTAGATTGGAATTTGGAGCGAAAGATTTCTCATTCTCTCTTCATTTTCACAATGAAAGATTATATGATATGATTGACCGTTTGACGAGATTCCCCACAGGAGCAATCCGGCAAGGCATGTTTATTCTATGTAAACTCTCATTGATATTAACGTGATCTGAATTGATAAGGACGTGATTGATAAGGACGATCTCTTGCCTCGTTAAGATAACCTTATGAAATCATGTTTTCATGGAACTTGTGTAAAAATGTTCGAAGTACAGTGTACCCAGTAATAGAGACTTCTTTCATGTATTCTATACTTTGCCTGAATAGATGATACTACTAAAAGATCTTCATAAGGAACTCGAAAATAGGGCTTATATCCTTCCAATGTAGTCAGCTTTGCGACTTGATCAGCCGATTCATTACCAGGTATGCTTGAGTGTGCGGGAACCCAGAAGAATAATTTCTTTACCCTTTTGTAAAGGGTCCAAATAGACTTGTTTACAGTACAATATATTATATAGTTACGCTGTATTTTTGAAGAATTTTGAAGTGCTTCAAGCGCACTCTCTGAATTAGAGAAAATAATCTTCTGGGAAGATTAAGATCGTTGATAACCTGTATAGCCTGATAGATAACCTACAACTCAGCCGAGAAGATAGAAGTTTCAGAAGGAAGTGTTTAATATTATCTTCTGGGTTATCTTCAGGTGAAAAGACTGCAGCTCTAACGGCACCCTCCGACTCTTTTGATCCATCCAATATAAAAGCTGTAGCGTTTTGTCTAAACGTGAAAGATTTGTGATAGAAATCTGCCAATATCACATTAGGATTACTATTTTTGCCACAATTATGACCTTGATATATTTGATCTTTAAAGAAAAGATTTCGTATGAGTGCCAGTATGCTAGTGGATATGTGAATGATGTGCTTTTCATGCCGACTAGTAACGAAATATTTGAAACGTTTAGAATTCTTTTTCTGGCTTTGACTTGACGGTTTTTTCTAATGACAGTAATTCCATTTCTTCTAAAAAACTATAGGCGATACTGAACTTGTTTGTCATAGCTTTATATATAAACTTGGAGGCAATGAGATTGAATCTGATATTTAAATTCCTTGGCGCATGACATTTACTGGGGTATTGAAATGCGGTATCCCATTGCCTTCCTGATTACCTTGTATTGTAATCTCTGTAATGAAACTTGATGAAATGGGAACCGTAGGTTTCCAGGTAAAGAATTGGCATCCATATTCTACTGCACTACGAAACGTGGCTCTGTAAATGGTGAGAAGAAACTCAGGATGTAAACTCATGTAACGCTTGATAGAGCTGAAGCATGGCAGAGATTTTTTTTTTCTTTGCCAATATCTCAAATGTGGCTTACCGTTGAGCCTCTAACGTTCAAGAAACGGTACAAGTATACTCTAGGAATTATGCTCTCATTAATGCTGAGGCTCTTTGGTCTATGCGTTACCTTGTGCGAAGATAATTACTTAGATTTTTGGGACGACACTTCTAGATTTCTGAATTTTAGATAACCATATTTGATCTAAAGCTAAATAGAACTGATGGCTTTATTTATCTCCCGATATGTGGAGAATAGGATTACATCGTCTGCGTATTGAAGAAATCGAGTGTCTTGATGTAAATGCCGTTCAAAGTCCTTGGTAAATGTCAAATAAAAATGAACTAATGTAGACCTTTGGAATGTGTCCTTATAGGCGTCATATGGTCTGTGCAGCTCACCATCTATAACAAAATTAAGATGTCTGACGCTGATAAGATTTTCAACGAATTTTCTAGAAAGAGCAGGAATGCCAATTTCTCTTAAGTCCTCCAATAAAATGTATGAGTCCATGTATGAGTCATTGTCGAATGCGCCCGCTATATCCAGAAAAATGGTGGCCATAGGAGATTAGTTCAGAAAGCCAGTTTTCACCGAAGTGACTAGAGTGGCCAAATTATTGTCACAGGCTTTAAAAGGTCTGAAGTCCGATTGTGATTGTGACAAAATGGGCCTGAATTCAACGTACCAGTTCAGTCTATAAGATACGCTCCATGATACATACGTATGACATAAGCGAAATGACCACTTTAGACCCGGCTTGGAAATAAGCATCACCAGGGAGCTTTTCCAGAAATGTGGAAAAACACCCTTAGAGAAAATTTCATTGAATATCGATAAGACATAACTCTCAAATTCAATAGGGATTTGTTCTAACATTTTGTAACTATTGTAATTTGATTTAAGCCAAGGGCAGAATTCTTACGAACTGAATGCGTTTTTAAGTTCTTCGGAAGTAAGAGGATCATCAAGTCAAGTGCAGATGCACAAATTCTGATTATCTTCAGATTTCATTGCTTCAAGGTTTTAGAGTGATCACAGTAAGAAAATGAAGGGCATATTTTAGAAATAATCTCCAATGAGGCATTTCGAAGATCTTGCGTTGTTCCATTGTTACCAGTTATATTACTTTTAAAACTTTTAATTAGTGACCAAATTTGTTTAGTGGAAGTCTTATCATTAAAACTGTTCACTAATTTGCGTCATCTTTCGCGTTTTTGTTCGGAAATCTTTTAAAACAAGCAACGCGGATCTTTTGAAATTTGATGTTTCTCATTGGTAGGATTGGATATGAAGTCCTTAATAGCTTTTTTTCTATTCTGCACACCATTCGAAGGATTTGTTCCACCAGGGGGGAGATTCAAGGTAATGTACAGAAGTACGTGAAAAACGCTTATTTTCCGGAAGAAAATTTCAGATTCAATAATAGCTTGCGTGAATGCATCATAACAATCTAATACATCTTTCGTGTCTAACGATAATAAATTCTTAGCAGAAGAAAGTAATTTATGAAATAGAATTTGGTACTCTTCCTTGGAGAGAGATAGTTTATAGGAAAATTTGGATCTTAAGGTAACCTATATGCCTATAGTAGTAACTACAGGGAAATGGTCACTCCCGATTGTATCGGATTCTATGGAAGCATTATACAGCGGTGCTAACCGCGGAACGCCAAAGCCAAGTTGATAACCGAGGCAGAAGTGCCGTGGTAGAAGAGGGTCGCAAAAAGATGGGTTTTCCTAGAGGATGACGAGGTTCGTCTATGATCTGAAAAAGCTTCCTTCCATCAATGATTGTCTTCCCAAACTGTGTGATGAGCATTGAAGTCGCCTAAAATTGTAGAAAGTGACGGGAGTTTTTTGGGATGTCTATAGATATTGATCACAACCACAAATTCTGAATTAGAGTAGAAAATTTTAATCGCTAGGAACTCTACGGATGGATGGACTATATCTTTAAAATCGAGAACCTCATAATTTATATTATCCCGAATAAGAATACAAATCTTCTGTCTGAACAATGTCTTTCTAATTATTTTAAAGCCTTTAACTTTAAAGGTATATGTTGTTTGAGAGTTTCCTGTATACAGAAAATGTACGTAATCCCTTGCTACAGCAAGTAATGAAGGGAGAATGCCGAATTCTTAGAGAATTCCATTGAAATATTTTTAATTGTTTGTTAGAGCTCCAAACCAGTCATCTAGCCATTTTCGTACATCTTCGTAAGAAGTGAAGCGCTGCTGAGCAAGTGCGTGTCCCATCGATGGAAATAAGTGGTAATCGGAGCCAAGTCTGGTAATTACTCTACTGGTGATTACTTACGCCGCATGCGAAAGTATTTCCCAACCAAATGCCTCAATCGTTTCCTTGACCAGTTTTGCTGTGATAGTGTATTATCATGAAGCAAAATCACATCAATGTGTTGCCTTTTTTGATATTCCGGTCGTTTTTCATACTTGATTCATCAAAGATCAAAACTTGATTCAAATCATTTGTTGTCGGTAGCGTTCAGTATTAACGGTTTCGCCAGGTTTTAGCAGCTCATAATAGATCACCTTTCTGATCCCACCAAACACAGAGCATTGTTTTCCGTCCGTAGCGATTTGGCCTTGCAGTCAATGTCGATGTTTCGCTTCGGAATTACCCATGATCTTTTACGTTTAGGATTCTCAAAATATATCCACTCTTCATCGCCAGTCACAATTCGATGGAGAAATGACTTTCTTTTGTACCTGACGAGCAGCATTTCGCAAGTGGTTTTCCTGCTGTCTTTCATTCAGTTCATGTGGAATCCACTTTCCCATCTTCTGGATTTTTCCCATGGATTTCAAACATATGGAGACGGCTTCTCGTATCACATTCAATTGATCCGCGAGTTGTTGAGTTTGAGCGTCGTCCTCATCCAACAATGCTTGCAATTTGCTGCCTTCAAACTTTTTCGGTGGTTTTCCACGTTCTTCGTTTCTCACGTCAAAATCTCCACTTTTGAATTTTTTAAACCACTCAAAGTACTGTAATTTACTAAGAGCATGCTCACCGTAAGCTTCGACAAGCATTCGATGCGATTCTGCAGCAGTTTTCTTCAAACGGTAACAGAAAATCAATGCTGTCCGCAAATCGTAGTTACCACAAAATTCGACATGTTCAACGCTATTACAAACTATTTTGTTGTATGAAACTTGTATTGTTATGAGTTGAAAATCTTTGTTAGATATCAGAACAAGGAAATGGCGTCAATGGCGCCGTCTGACGACAATTACATTGACAGCTATGGCCATTTATTGGTAAATTCTGGTTTCATATTTACATACCTGGTATAGTAAGCACAGTAGTTATTGAAAAGCTCTCTTTCGGGGGGAGAGAGAGGGTTTCTCCTTCATAAAAAGAGGAATGTGGAGGATGAGAGGGGTGAAGGATATAACTCAATTTTTTGATGAATTTAACAACGGCATTGAAAGTTTCAGTAAAATTATTGTTCTGAAAATAGATGAAAATTTCTGAAACCAAAAAAATTAATTCTATAACGCTAATGCCGTTGTTGTCATTCATACCTGTCTCATAGAAGTTCGCTTGAGAAGGTGGATTGTTTTGGAAAACCACTTCATTGCCAGATGTGCGAGGTATTCTACCGTTAACCTCATTTAAGTTGCTACGATGGGCTTTTAAGTTATATTGAGGCTACCTTTGGACAATATGTATGACGAAGTAATTATCCCTTTGAATGTTGTTTTTTAACTTCTGTGAAGAAGAAATTGTTTTTTAATCTCTATGAGGACGAAATTTTAATACATTCACATAAGTCAAACATTCTTCTTCAGGCTCTTCAAGAGATCAAATCTGTTAAAGTTTTCAAGTGTATTCGTATTCCCCTTGCCGTTAGAAAGATTAGGATAATTATTGCTGTAAGACGAGAAAGGAAAAGAAGAAGCTGAAGATGTCATTGATAGCGCTCCTGACATCGACAATGGAAATATTTTCAACGGTTACCATGCTGATAATAGCTGTTTGCTAATGATAGGACAGTTATAATCATTAGCCTAATGATTACCATGACAATTAATACATTTAGAGACTTCCTTAAATTGAATATGTAGAAGAATGTTTGCTAAACGGAGGAAAAACGCTTGTGGAGTTGAGGAAAATGTTTTTTGGGCGTCTTTAAGCTGTTTGCGTAAAAGCCTTACAAAATGTTTACTGAGATTTAATAATTCGCCACATTGGAAGCATTTGTTGAACGGAAAGAAAATACTTGTCTCAAACAGTATTGAGAAAAGCGTTTGCTAAATGTTCGAAAAGTCTGACCGTGAACTCTCTGCACGAAGGCGCGTCAGCGTTTCCTAAGCATTCGTTGGAAAGCGTTACTTTAGCATTACAAAACTTTTATGAAACGATATATACTGTATTTTATAAGCGTTTTGAAAGTTTAAAACCCAATGTTGTTCTGTAAGCATTCTTATAAAGTTTGAAACGTATAAACTTTTAAAAAATCGTCATCGAACGGTTTTATAAAGTTCCATATTTTCCCCGTCAGGGTTGTTCTCTGCGACTTTTTCTTGTTCCCAAAATTAATCAGTTCTCAAAATAAAAATTCAGTTCGAGGCGAAAATCGCCACGAACACTAAAACACGTTGCACTCAAAGAGCAATAACTAAAACTAAACGAGATGTAAACAATTTTAAAAAAGCCAATTACTTGGAAGATTATAACGATTGTAGCACTGCAAACCGCATGTCGCTAGAACGCTCCGTTGCCGAATAATTCAAAAAGTTCGTTAGTTCAAAAAGTTATTTTTTTATCAGACCTCGTATTTTCATTAACCCGGATCTACAACAGATTTTTAAGCTTTAAACCATAAGAAATGGACGAATCGCAATCGATTATTGTTACGTTTCAGAGAAGCTCGACTGGTTTCTCGGTTTCGAACTAACCTGACTATGTGTGACACGAAATTAGCGATTCAGCAAAGAGAATCGTAGCTGAATTTGTTCAAGTTATCGATTGATTAAAGACGAGTGCTAGATATTCCGATTATAGTGGATTCCGAATCATTTCATGGTTGCTCTGCCGCTCTCTGTAGATAAGCGACGAATCTTTCTAATACTTCGGGACAATTTTCGACAATTTTCGGCATGTCGCGTGACAGTTAATATAGAACATTCATTACAGGATTCGAAACATTCAGGGAGCCCCAAATGAATGTAATGTCGTAAGACCCCTTGAAAATTTTTCTTTTCGTTTTCTAACACGGAAGTATAACATTCAGGACATTTGATACCGCTTTCTCTATGCTGAAAAAATAGAAAATACGCAACATGCAGTACGTAACCATGTGAAGTACGGATTAACCACCAAAATTCGAACGTCGATGGGTGCGCACGAACGTGGATACATGGGACATATGTAATTCATTGGCGGCAAATTTCAATTACTGGAATGTGGAAAAAAGCTTACCTTGAGGTGCCTAGTCAAATGTTCTCTGATGTTCCGAATGCCAGTGGAAAGAATTAGTTAGAGTATCAAGGCCTCTACTGTTTCCTAGACGAATTTAGCTGCTGATTCGAGTCGCATCAATAGGCATACGCGATCGTCTTTTGTTAATATTTGATAGCGGTTATATTATTATTATTACGGTTAGGATAAATTAGCCAATAGTATGAAGATGTTCATGAAATGCACACTCGAATGAGATTAATTAAATGTATATTTAATAATAATTCGTACATTAGTTAATGCCTTAATAATTAATTTTACAGGAGGACAAATTTAATTCTAAGTTAATTAAAAGTTACAATTAGGACTTATGATTTAAAATTTGGATTAATGTTTGGATCAATGACCAAAATGAAATTTCGATCCGATTACAGTTACGGAAGCTGTACCCAATTTTTGGTTCCAGTACTTTTACCGATAACGGTTTCGATCTTTTTCGGTCTTTTTTGATTCCGGATCGAAAAAGTCCGAAATCCAAGCGATTTCAGTTCTTTTATCAATAACGGTGATCATAACCATTTGGATTTAAATTTTTTTCGATATATAATTATCTACTGTAGAGAAAGGAAATACAACAAGTATAAATTGCGTATTTAAGGAAATTTATGTTTATTTTAAAGATAATATTGAATTGGAAATATATAAGCACTAAGCAGTGTAAGACCCGTTTCTATCAATGTTTAACTTTAATCTCGATTCAACTTAGAGCCTAGCAGAAGATTGACTTATAATCTTAACGCAATTCTTGTTACTAAAGATGTGAGACTTAGGTCCAGTTCCACAACTTACAGTTAACTCTTAATTGAGGTTCAATTTATTCTTTATTTCTTTTCAATTCTAGAATTGAAAAGAGATGAGGAATAAGTTGAACTACAGTCAAGTATTTCCCTGTTACGAGTTCCCAGTTGAATGCTCGACTATAGTTGGTTGGTTCTTACATAAGTTCTGGGACCCTATTTTTGAAAAGTATCGTATTCAAAAAACTAGAGAAATGCTATATAGTATATGTGACGCATACTATAGTATTTCCCTAATTTTTCGTATGCGAAAATTCTTTTCAAGAATAGAGGATCGATTCTGTATCTTGAAACAATCTGTATCTGTATGAAAATTACAAAGGTGAGCGAATTTACTAGAATACTGATAATTTTATTTGGTCAACACTAGAAAAATTTGCTCACTTTTGTAATTTTCACCTTGTTTGAAGATACAGAATCGACCCCCTGATCTCGAGTAAACCCTCGGTAGAAACTAGGCTAGTGAAAGGAGGCTGAAGTTAGCGCATTCTATCATTCTATGATTTCTCTAAGTTGTTTTCATGAGTGTCTCTAAGGCCTCTTCCTTTGATCGTGCCACCGTTGATAGATGTGTAGTAGAGACCCTAAAAAGAGAGACTGTGTGACTGTAGATGATTCTGATTGGCTAGGGTATAGATCGCACATTTGTGCTCCATACTATCTAACTTCCATTTATTCTGATAGAATATGTGTCCGTATTACATGTTGAAGCACTTTTGTTACCTATTGTTTTGACTATTTTTGGTAAGTTAATTTATCACATCTATGTAAAATTATGAGAAAAAGCAATGTATATATTGTCATGAATAAGCTTTGAATTAATAAATTATTCATTATATTATGTATATTCATTATATTAAAAATAAGTAGTACGGAAATTAGAGATATCTGTTCCATTAATAATGTAATTCTCTTCGTCGTAGATTTGTATTTTATATATTTTGGCGATACATATTTGTTGTGCATCCTGATGTTTTAATAAATCCAATGAAGCATACACAATCAGATTTTCCAAGGAAAACCAATATCAAAATACATAGCCATACAGATGTTGCTTTGGGCGAAAATGCATCAAGATCTTTGAATAATTTAAGATTGTGAGAAGCGAGTGTTCATTGTAATAATGCTATACAGAATTCAAATAAAAAATAGTTTAAAAAGTGTGCCTCTATTTAAGGATTTCAGATGCACTTCAGTTAAGCTTCAATTAAGCGTCTTCAGTTAAGCGCACGAATTTTTCAATCGGATTATTAGTTTTTGAACAATAATAAAAAAAAGTAATTTTTTTCGCAAAATCGCGATCTTTTTTTTAAAACAGCATCATTTTGTCTAAAATTATTTTATCAAAAAATCAGTACGCTTAACTGAAACAACTCATATACTTTAAAATAAAAAAAAAATTTATTTTAAAGCTCCCGAACGCAGCACGAGTGCCCTCATGTTTTTCCAGATGAAGTGCCCATCAATAAGCACTGAGGCTAGAAATATTATTATTATTTAATGAATGTTTTGTAATAACTTCATAAATGTACTTCATATGTACTTTGAATATATGAAGACAATAATTCATACAAGTTATTAATTTTCATTAAAAAATTCACAAAAGTAACCTTTTTTTTAGCCGTCACAGTAATGTTCCCCTTTAAGGCTTAAAACACTTATTATAGATCGGACTATATGGCTCTGCACACAAAACGTGATAACGCTTGCCGCGCGGCGGAAATTGGAAATACGATAACTCAATATCTCAACAATAACAATCAATATCTCGCTTACTTGGAAATAATAAATATATAATTTCTACCGTGCGACAAAAGTTGAACTCAATTACTTGCCGCGTGGCAGAAGTAATATTACATCATTTCTAGAAGTTTTGCAAAGATCGTCTTGAGAACATAGAATTATAAGCTAGTGCAACAATTTCCGCCGCGCGGCAAGTAGGAGCCATAATTGATCAATTTTTTATGCTTATGACTTAAGCGGGGAGCACAGACTCTTGTATAACACATAAGGCATAAGAAATTCAATCAACCAGAATTCTTTATTTCATGGAAAAGAAGGAAACGAAGGATTTTAATTGGCATATTTTCTTATGCATTACGTGTTATGCGTTATGCAAAAGTTTATGCTCCGCGCTTTAAAACATCTATTGTAGATCCGGACTTATGCATTTAAAGCTGTGTTCCAAAATTGACTGTTATAGTTATTCCACACAACTTGCATAGCCATATAAACATATGCATAAAGAAAATCATTCAATCGTATTTTACGTTTGTCTTTATGAGAGAAATGTGATTATTTATATTTTTCTTTATGCATGGTTATGCGGCTATGCAAATTTGGCTGCGTTCGGATTCCTACCTGAGTGTTTTCTGGATGTCCTTGTTGTTTACCGAACGTTAAACAAGGGTGACATGACACCCTAAGAGCACCCGGATAGGAATCCGAACTCCACCTTTGTGTGGAATGGCCCTTAGTACTGAAAATCTATAGTGCACGTAATGTAAACTGTAGCATTTTCAATGCTGGCAGTATATTTGGAACACAGCCTAAAGTCTTCAGCACACGATGCTTGTTTTCCTGCTAGATTGTTAGCTGGATTAGAATCTTGCCACCGTATTGGTTGCGATGTTATCAGCTCGCAGAAGGAAAATAAGCATCGTATGCCGCAGGCTTAAATAGAATGGATGAAAAATGTCGGACCAATCACAAATAAGGGAGAAGACTCTGGCCAGACTCTGATTAGAGGGTCTGACGAAGAGCCGAATTAGCCGAAGCGGAGAGGTGAGAGAAACGACTGGAACGAGAAAAGTGGTGAAAAGTAGGATTGTGTCAAAGTTGCTCTTTAACTGTTGCAAGCTGATTGCCTGGTACGGGTTATTGTTCGTGTATAGTGGTTAAAAATTTTGGGAAGGCGAAAACACGCATTACGTCAAAGTTACAAAATGTTTCGCAGTTCGACGAATTTTGATAAATTATTAGGTAAGCTTCTTTGAAATTTGTTCAAAATGTCGGAACTTTCTTAGCCACTCATTAATCTACTCGTAGATAAGGCAACAAGTCATTTGCAATTAGAACCAGACTGGCCTACAATTATGCAGATTTGTGATCTTATACGTCAGAGCGATGTTCAGTAAGTATAATTTTGGTAAAAAGTTTATTTTACTTAATTATTAAGATTTTTACTTAGCATATAGCATATGTTTGTCAATTGTATTCCTTTATAGCGCCTTACTTAAAAAAAAAAACCTGTGTTAAATATATATATATATATTATTGCTATTTGTTTCCAAATATTTTATACATTTAGACCAAAAGCTGCACTCACTGCTATAAAAAAGAAGATGATAAACAGTAATCCACATGTAGCACTATATGCCTTACTGGTAAGAAATTAGTCTGTTTCCTGCATTAGAAGTCTCTTTCTCACTTTTGACAAATATTAAATATATTTCATTTTTAAGTTCAAAAAATGTACATTAGTCACAAAAAATAAATCTATCATAATTTAAAAAAAAGATTGTTTATTGTTTGCTGTTTTATTAATGTTTATTAATATATTCAGGTACTGGAATCTTGTGTAAAAAATTGTGGAACATTGATTCATGATGAGATAGCTACCAAACAATACATGGAACAACTAAAAGAATTAGTTAAAACTTCTCCACACGAAAATGTTAGACTAAAAACTTTAGAGCTAATACAAGCTTGGGCTCACGCATTTCGTCATAGTCCCAAATATAGGACAGTTCAAGTGATAAATTATTATGTGTTATAATTATCAGCATATAATTTTATTTATTTATTTCATCTTTTTGTTATTCTTCTCAGGATACATTAAATATAATGAAAGCCGAAGGTTATCAATTTCCTGCTTTGAAAGAAAGCGACGCTATGTTTAGAGCAGATACTGCACCTGCATGGGCAGATGGTGAAGTCTGCCATCGGTGTCGTGTAACTTTTAGCATGGTTCAACGGAAGCATCACTGCAGAGCATGTGGTCAAGTCTTTTGTGGCCAATGTTCGAGTAAAGTTTCCACTTTGCCAAAATTTGGAATTGAGAAAGAAGTACGAGTTTGTGAAGCTTGTTATGAACAAGTTAACAAGTCAGTGAAATTTCTTATTTTATTTATCATATCTCTGTATTGTTTGGATAGTTTTTAAACGGTACAGTTTTATAGACCATCTACAACGCAAACCAAAGATACCGACCTTCCAGCAGAATATCTCAAAAGTACTTTGGCTCAACAGCAACAAGTAAGTACTTTATTTTACTGAATTATAAATATATTGCAATAACATTATATAAATGTCATTACACTTAATATAACATGTGTAAATATAAAACACTAATTATCTTTACTTAAATATAATCTACAATCAAATTGAGCATCAGTTTTTTTAAATTAAATTTAGAAATTTATAAAAGTTTATAAAAGTTTAATTATTAATAAAAATATCTCTTTAAAGAAAATTATCGTGTTATATACAGACTTAATTTGAATATCTGAAATATCTTTAACTGAAATATCTTTGTTATTCTAAATAAAATCCTATAAGAAAAATCTAGTAAAAATTTAATCGCAGTTGAAATCTTCTCATTCATGCTCTATATACAGGTATCCCAAAACAATCGCCAAATATTTTATGGGCAGGTAGAGCGGACTAAACTAAGTTGAAAATTCTTTATCATTTTGCAATTTTCGCAATAGTTAACAAGATATCAATTATTAAAAATTGCCGAAAAATGATCTTCAATAATTTTTTACTTAAATACTATCAACTTTACAGAAAAATTGTAGAGACAAAAATTGTTTATTTTCTACTCATAAAATTCTAAGAATTTTTTAATACCGTATTTTTTTTATATTTGTAAAAATAAGAAAAATGTAGTACTAAAAAATTCTAAAAAAATTCTTAGTTTTATGAGAAGAAAATTTTTGTCTCTTACAGTTTTTCTATAAAGTTAATAGTATTTGAATAAAAAATTATTGAAGATCAATTTTCGACAATTTTTAGTAATTAATATTTTGTTGATTATTGTGAAAATTGTAAATTATCCATTTTAAATAATTATGTGTACGAAGGTTATATTATGCTATTATGAAAAATTAAATTTAAAGAAAGGAAACTATTCTCGAAAATTGAATTTAAATTCTGATGTGGTTTTTTTTAATATTGTATATTATGGTTGCATTCGACTTAACACTCACGAGCTTCGTTTGTCCTCGTTTAACATTTGATAAACGAATAAGGATGATTCCACAAGCATTGTGAGCGTTAAATGGAACATAGCTTATATAGTAATTCATTTTACACACACGTACATGCATAATATGTATATTTATGTTTTTATAGATTCCAGTTCGAAAAACAGAAGAAGAACTACGAGAAGAGGAAGAATTAAATTTAGCAATAGCCTTAAGTCAGAGTGAAGCTGAACAAAAAGAAAAAGAAAAGAAACGTGCTACAAGCGTTTTAAAATCCAATTCAACTTCAATATCTAGAACAACATATTCTCCACCACCATCACCTGTAAGTGTTTTGTTGCGAATCTATTACATAAAATTATTATAAACAATAAGAATATTATTGGACTGTACATGCGAAAACAATCTAGAGAATAAAAACTGTAACGATTAAAGCTGGATTTTTAATGCTTAAATAATTTCATGTGAATTTGTGTATACTATAAAGGGTATAACTCATAACTCATAACTCTTAATTAATATTTTTGGGAGTGATGAAATTTTAAACTAAAAGTTTCTTTCCCAATTTTGACTCAAGACCTATATTCCTGAAAAGGAATATATACGTATCTCATTATTTATTGAGTTATTAAATGAAGTTGATCAATCAGATAGCATCAAATTTCAATTTTTCAATCTCAATTTTCAATGCAGTGCAAACTTAACTCATTATGCAGTTGTTATGTGTTCATAACGATGTATAATAAATTACAGAGAATACTGAGGCAGCTGGAATATGCAGAAGTGCAGCGTACCATGAGGCTCCTCGCCCTTACTGTATATATTTCCTAATTAAATTTTTGTTATATCAATTTATATCAATTGATAAATATATAAATAAATGAATAAATGGGTAGATACAAATAAATAAAAATAAATTACAGTTAGAAACTTATCCAATTTCTGATTTGTTTCTTATTCTTTTTTATTATTTATTTATTTGTTTAATTATTTAATCTATTTGTTCAATTTAGTTATTTAATTTCCCTAACTAATCTAGCAGCAATGAAGAAAAACTAACTGTGTATGTACGTGCGTGTGTGTAAGTGGCATGTTTGTCATAGATATTAGAAAAAAATTATTAACAGAAAACATTATCAAAATAAATTGTTCGAACAACTTCAAAAATTTAATTTACGTGGCGTGCATGATTCTTACGTAATTTAAGTATAAATCGATGGAGATATCAATTTTTATTTAAAATTAGTTTTTTTAAGAAATTATGTGAACAAATTGTAAATAATTTATTTGGTAATTTCGTAATATTGACATATTGTATCAAGAAGTAGATAAATAAGGAGATAAAAAAATGACTATTGGCAATAAAATTAATTACATAAGTTAAATTATTACACGAATTTGTTAATTCCAGATTTAAAATGATTGTGTCATCGAATTGCAAGAGAAAAAATATGTATGAAAAAATATGTCTTATGATACATGCCAATATTAAAAAATTATCAAAATGAATAATTTACAAACAATTCTTTAAACAGTTTTTTAAAGAACTGATTTTAAGTACTTTAAAAACTGATTGCTTCATCGGTCTCTACAAAATAAAATACATAAGAATCATGCATGTCAAGACAATTTTTTTCAAATTGTTTACAATTTATTTTAATAATGTTTTTTGCCAATAATCTTTAAATATTCATGCAAATATTCTATAATTAGTTTTTCTCCTGCTCTTATCGCTGATAGATTATCTATAGAAACTAAATAACTAAATTGAACAAAGAATTAAAAGTTAAATTAAATTAATAAATAAGTAAATAATAAGTAAAAATAAAAAAACAATCAGAAATTGAATAAATTTCCAACTGTATTTTATTAATATGAAAAATTGTAATAAAATTTTAATCGGGAAAATGTACAGAAAGCGCTATGGTATGTTATGCTTCAGTATATATTCAGTATATATTCCGATTGAGCGCAATCTGATTGATCAATTGTAATCGTTAACTCGATAAATAATGATTTGGATCAAAATTGGGAAAGGAATGTTAGTTTAAAATTTCATCATTTCACTCCTTCAGAAATATTAATAAGAGTTATAGGACACCTTGTACCTCTATATACATATACATACATTCGTACATATATACTATATGTAGTTATTTGAAATGTGCGTCGAAATTTTTTCGGAATTTTAAAACGAAGCAGAATAGATATTACTGTAGTAATATCATAATTAAATTTGATCATAGACTCAGTATACTTTCACTAAAAAGATCTTGGTATGCTGGAAATTTGTAAATAAATTTATTGCGAAAAATTATTAAAATATTATCTTGGTAATAAAATTGTTATATTTATCAACAGCCTATCTTATTATATAATGAATTGCTATTACTATTTAACATTCTCTGTGAAGTTCTTATTTTATTTTGGTTATAAAATTTTAGTCTAATATTTCTATTAGGGTCCTAGCCCATCACAGGTTCAAGACGACGACGAGATCGAACCTGAACTTGCTAAATATCTAAATCGTAAGTATTGGGAACAAAGGCAAACTGCAAACGAAGATCATGGATCGATTGAACATGGGTCAAGAGTGGATGTGACTAGTCCGTCTGCACCTAATATAAGCAGTCCAATGCCTCAAAAATTAGTACTAATAAAACAAGAAAATGGTGAAATCGATACTCAAATGGAAGAATTCGTAAGAGGTTTAAGATCTCAAGTTGAAATTTTTGTAAATAGGATGAAAAGCAACTCCTCGAGAGGCAGATCTATTGCTAATGATAGTTCAGTTCAAACTTTATTTATGAATATAACAGCTATGCATTCCAGGTATGTCTAATTATACTATAACTTTATTTCTAATATATTAAATTTTTTATTTTGATCACAGAAAACAATAATTTTTTTTTTGTAGATTATTAAGATATATTCAAGAACAAGATGATAGCAGAGTGTATTATGAAGGTTTGCAAGATAAATTAACTCAGATGAAAGATGCTAGAGCTGCTTTAGATGCTCTCCGAGAAGAACATAAAGAGAAATTACGTAGAAGAGCGGAAGAAGCCGAGAGACAGCGACAAATGCTAATGGCGCAAAAACTGGCAATCATGCGAAAGAAGAAGCAAGAATATTTACAATATCAACGTCAACTAGCTTTACGAAAGATTCAAGAACAAGAAAGGGAGATGCAAATGCGTCAAGAGCAACAGAAACAACAATATATAATGGGTAATTTTCAATTTTTTATGTATATTTTGTTTACAATTACGCATTTTTAAATCTATTTTATCGTTAAAGTTATTTATTTTATCTCTATTTTTTGCAGGAAATTATCAAGGTATTCCAGATTTTATGGGACCTTCTCAAGGATCGCCTGTTCGCCATGTACACTATCCAAATCCAGGAACTAATTACAATCCGATGTCACCTACGAATCAAGGAGTTTATATGTATGGACAACCAGCTATGAGTCAATATCCTATGCAGGGTTATAACATGCCACCGATGAATACTCTGCCAGTGCATATGATGCCATCACTTTCTAATCCGGAACAACAATCACCGGATCCATCCATCCAAGGACAGGAGAATATAAGTCACGTGTCTATATCGGGCCCAGGAATAGTAAGTCTGAATAGTAAACTTTTAAATGTCTTTGCCTTTTCTATTGATAAAAAAAAATCTGGCTTATTTTCACAATATATGATTACCTAAAAATTAAAGGTTTCCAAGAGATTCATCAATGAATGAAATTCATCTATGAATTTCTTAATAACCTTTAATCTTTAGATAATATATTGTGAAAACCACGGACTTTAGAATACTTTTTCTTGCAGATACCGCCTCAAATGACACCATCTATTCAACAACTTCAGCCACCGAGCAATCATCAAATAGAATCTCCGCAAGGTCCAACAGTACATATGTCATCGGGACAAACTTCAGCAGGCAGACATATATCACCTCAACAAGGCACCTCGTCTCAAATGCCACAGCAAGTTTTTCCTCTGACTCAAATCAGGCTGCCTCCAATACCTCAAGGACACATGGGCCCTTCATCAGGTCCAATAACTTCGGGGAGTCACGTATCTACTGGTGTCATCATTGGTCTGTCATCGCAAATAGGATCACAATCGTCTACCTTACCTGGTACCCAAGGAGCTTCAATACCAACGCATGTTTCCAATACTGCTATATCATCCCAACCTTCAGGTGTTATTCAAGTGCCGTCTGTCGGAGCTAACAGCGGACCTGTTCCTGCAGCGAGTCAAACCTTACCTGGTTCTCAAACGCCTAATATACCAACAATGCAAGGAATGGCTCAAATTCCTGCTGTGCAATCAATGTCATTTCAACCTGCTCCTCCAGTCGCAACTACAACTAACGAAATTCCTCAAGATGCAGAAGAAACAAAACCTAGAACAGCAGAGCTAATTTCTTTCGATTAAATTAAATTGAATATTATGTACAATATACTTAAAGACAAAAAAAAATTTCTTTTTAAATTAGAACATTATAAAGAACATTATTATTAAATATTAAGAAAAATTAAATAACATTTGCTTATTTTAACAAATAAATTTTATCTCTGGTAATAAAGTCATAATTTTATATTTGTTGATTACTGACATAATAGTAAAAATGTTTTTAAGAAATATCAGAATAAAATACAAATATATATTTAAAGAAATATTATATCATTAGAAAGTTAGAAAATACGAATTCACTGCAGATTAGTTTTATAATACATATTGTGCATTTTATGATATCAAAAACTGTTTCATACATTGTTTTTTGAAAAAAAAAATTTGTTTATAATAAACATGTAACTATGCATGTACAGAACTCCTACAAATGCAAAATAAAGATACAATTTCTAATAAGTTATTATAGTTTACTTAGTGTATATTTTTGTATTCAATTCTTAAGTATTTAACTTTTTATGCTTTACAGTCAAAAGTTTAATTTTTTGGGAATTTATTTATTTAAAATAAATTAAGTGATAATAAATAAACGATTTATTAGGATCATATAATGTAAATATACAATAAGAAGCAATGCCTATATCGGTTGAAGCTGAATCTTGAGTGTCTTAAATAATTTCATGTGAGTTTATATCACACATTTGTATCTCGAATTGCTCGCATGAAATGCTGGATTCGATTTCCGAGATAATATTTTTTGTAATAAATTTATTTACAGATTTTCAATACATTAAGATCTTAAAATGATGTCAACTGAGCATGACATTATAAAATTGCTAATCAATTTGTGATATTATATGGTAGTTCGTTGCGTTTCCAAGTCCGAAAAATCAATTCGGTGCGTAACTCGAGAGACTACAAACGTGGTATATGAATTCACGTGAAATTATTTAAAGCACTCCAGATAGATTTCGACCAGTATAGGCTTTGCTTCTTACTTATAAATAATTAATATCATCTAACCTTATATAATTTTCTTTATTCTCAAATTATATAGAAAAACTGTAATCTTCTCAAAATCTCAGGGATACATATACATATATGAAATAATTACACGAATTGTTGCACGATTTCTTTACCATTAAAGTGATAGTTATTTGGAATAGTGTGTAACGCGAATAAATTTTAGTTAAATTAAGATATAAGAGATGTATCTATATAAATAAGGATAGTCTCAGTGATTTCTAAGTGCGACAATATTATTAACAGCTTCCACCTCATTATTTTTTTCTGTGTTAGTCATAAGAGCTTTCATTGATATTATTATCACATATTTGATAAAAGTATCATAAAAATTACAATTTTACTTGTTATACGATAAAATTCATAAACACTAAATTTTTTTTATTAATTTAGTCAAGCAGGCTTTTTTTTGCTAAATCAGAAGTATGGCATGTACACATTTTCATTCATCCTCTTAAGATTTTTTTTAAAGATACGTTTAGTTTGCCTAATTTTAATTACACAGTTTCCACTTGACCTTTTCTACGTGGCTTTGATTCTTGCCTTTGCGGAGATGTGAAAGACGTTTCTTCAGAATGTTTCCTAATTACAGACGAGGATTCATTATTCGAGCAAGCACCTTGACTGTCTCTCCTTTCTGGACATATATGCGTTACATTTAATCCATTAGACGTAAGAGAAGCTTTCCGAATACACATATCCTCCAGAGGAATCTCCTCGCTCCGCGGTCTTGGCATCTTAGGTGAACCATCTCTAGATCGCAAACTATTTTCATGAATCTTCTCATTTGAACTTGCATCATCACGTTTGGAACTCGACGATAGCACCGGCTTAATATTCTCTCTACGCATTTGTGCTGCAAATCCAGGAACTTTATTTACTGTAAACATCGGCCTTGCTTGATCTCTCTGCAGTCTTTGTCCAATTATACCTGAAAGAATTGAATCAATCATTTACGAAGATTCTGTTGATTAATTCTAGTTTTAAACTTACGTTCATGTCGCAAACTACGCAAAGCATAATTGGGTGGTGTTGAACAATGAGATATACTCGTTGGAATATCCAACAATCTTGCAATCTGATTCATCTTCTTTTGTCTTGCTTTTATTCGTCCTTTTGTCAACCTAAATTATTGTTTGATCGATTTAATTAATTGAAATGATAATACGACTTTGATGTTTGCTACAAGACCAACCTTTGTTTAGCCGCCATACATCGAATATGATCATCAAAAATAAATTTAGCCGACAGCAACGGTATACGATTGCCTGTGCTGTTGCTTAATGGTTTGTAAATTGTCAGATACAAACATCTTGAATCGTCCTTGTCGCCGGCCACATCAATATCTTGTAAAAAACCAACTAACTTTGCAACACCCCATCCGAGCTTACTGATATCAGGTTCCACAAGAATTAATTGCACAACATCAATGACTAAGAAACGGCGAATTTTCTGACCATCTTTCCACACGACAGTGCATGCAATCAAATCACTGTTATCTGTAAACAAAGTATAAATAACAAATCTTGTGTTAATTGATAAACCATAACTTAATCTAGGACAATTAGGAATCCGCGCTGTAAGGCGCTTAAATTACTGGACGAAGTATATTGGAATGTATCAATTTTTAAATACAGACACGGAATTATTGAGTCTTTGTTATGATTGTTTTTTAACTTGATATATTATTATGTACGATAGTGACAACAATGTTTGACTTTATAAACTTTCATGTATATAATATTTGTATTAGTGTAACTTGAGACTCGCAACCGCTAAGATCGAGGTTTTAGTAAAATGATGATTGATATTTTACGGTAGTCATTATCATAGTGATTATATTAGTAACACAATCTTGTTGAGGTTTCAAACTGTATAATTATCTCTGCATGCTTCCTGCATGCAGATATCTGTCATTTTAATTATAATTTATATTTACTCTATTCAGTACTGATACAGTAGTAGTTACTGTATTCAGTATTCAATATTCAGTATTTTATTAAGGTCTCGAGCCCCAAGAGACCATCCAGCGTATCAACTAGTCATGGATAATTATTGGGAGATAACCGAGGGTTTCACATGTGCAGTTGTATTTTTGAATGTAAATGATATCAAGCTGAAGAAGGCTAGAATTTAACTGAAATGTATTTGTATTTAATTATGTTTTAAATACATTCCAGTATACTGAGGTTCGTCCAGTAATTTAAGCGCACCGATTACAACGCGGATTCCTAATTGCTCTAGATTAAGTTATGGTTTATCAATTAATTTGTTATTAAAAGGAATCTTATCACTTTATTTATTGAATTATTATTGATTATTTATAGAATTAAATCTTGTGTTGTTTATCTAATTTTACTTATAATCATGATCAATGAATAAACAAAAATATTGTATATCAAATGTCACAACAAGTTAATTCTGTCACTTTTTTAATAATTAACCATGTGGTTAAGATAGATAACTCTTACTTAAATCAAGAACGTTGTTAACTTGTACGCAATTAGCTGGATTAGTCAGAGGTAATTGTGTTTCCACTTCCATATTGAGTATCAGAGATAGTTCTCTTATTAAAAAAAAAACTCTTATCGCACGACGTGCCCTTTCCACCTGCACACAATTATTCATGATTTTATTCTCTTATTATATAATGTGTGTGATTTTTCTGCAGCTTTATATGTTCATCTAAAAGTATATTTCTTTGTGTTTCTTCCTACCTCACCACATGGTAGCCTTTTACTAAATTCAATTCCAGTCATAGGTGTGCCTGTAGGTGGCAACAAAATATTACTATCCATCATTAACCATTCGACATTTAACGGTCGTTTTTGTATTTCGCTGTATTCATCCTCAAACATATCCAAAAAAATGTCTTCGCTCTAAACAAAATTAATATAGAATATTTTTAAGAATGCATTTGTAAGTCAAGAGGCAAACAAAACTTGCGTTTAATACAATTTCAATAATTTATACACCTTGTAGAAATTTTTGAGCAGAGATGTGCTTTGTTCTTTCGCTGCTTCAATGACTGCTAGATGCGATTCTCGTAATAAGCATTGTCCTTCAGATATTGTCAGTTGTGTTAATAGCTTGATAGTTAATTCCAATGTAACAAGCCTTACTTTGGAATCTAAAAAAGAATTAATTTTCTTATAAAACTTAGAAACTCAAATCACTTTGTAATATATGCATAAATTATAATTATGGAATTATTGCACAACTCACTTGTTTGACAACTCAAAGTTATAATATGAATCAACCTGTCCATGAGTAATTCATTATAGGAATTTTTCGACGTATTATTATGAAATGGAGATAAGATTATATCCAGAATTTTACGATTTATACCCTGGTAAACAACAAAATTAACTTATTATTAAAAAAAAAAACATTTATAAATAAGACAAGTCTGTATCAGAATTTATAATTACCTGATTATTAGCTAATGCATATAATAAGCAAAGCGCGAATAATGCAGCATAATCATTTTCTGTGCATAATAAGGAATTGGTTATTGTTTCTAAAAATGGTTTTTTTGTTAAAGATTCAAATAAGTTATTTTGACTTTGATGAGATAAAGGACTCTCCAATGCTAAGCGTTGTTCTTTTTCCTCATCCGTTACATTCAATTCATGCTTAATTTCCTCTAAGTCCTCTTCACTTGAAATGCTTGTATTTAATGATGTATTTGTAAGAACAGGAGTATTTATAGAGATTGAAGCATCGTCAAAAGACGTGCTTGGGTGATGAAATTCTTGCAATTCGTCAATTGCATTTTTAACTACTTCTTTTATATTTCTTATACTTTCCCGAGCTTGCAATTCTTTAGATGTTGAGCGTATTTCATTTAAAATTTCCCAAGATTTTTTAAATGTTTCTTTCGGAAGTGAGAAGGTAACAGATTTATTCGATATTATATCTCCAAATTTTTCGAGAACACTATTTGTTCCAACTTGAATCGTCTCTAAATCAGACATGAGCATTACAGTCGCTAACGTATGTACAAGAGGTTCATGCGATACTATCAAAAAGACTTGAGAAAGTAGAAAAAGCGCTACCACAACACTGACGTGTTTTCTTTCGTCCTAAAAATTTAAATTAATTATTGCTGTAAAAAATATTATCTCCTTATAACACAAAAATAAGTTCATTAACTTTTAATAATATTTTTAAATACTCGCGTAAAACATTAAATATCTCGAAACAAGAAAAATAAATATCGCTTAAAAAAATATATTAATTATTTACTTTTACAATAAAAGAGATAAAAATTTGATTTTTACCTGAATTTGGCACGTGTTTTTGTATTTCATTAAAGAATAGACATACAATGGGACTAACAATTTATGTAATAAATGTTCTGATAGAACTTTATTCAAGTCTGATATATTCAAACATAAAATATCATTTAGATAATGAAGATGATCTAAATGTTCGGCAACCAAATCTGACAATCTATTTTGACTTTGATGACTAAAAAGAAGCACATATTATTATTATTATTATTATTATTATTATTATTATTATTATTATTATTACTACTATTATTATTATTATTATTACTTATTATATATACTATGAGGTTTAATTTAAATAAGATTTGTCATAACTAGATTATTTCATAATTAGATTTCATAATTAGATTAGTTTATAGAAAGATAAAGATCTAAAAAACTGATATATCGAAGAAACAAGTCGGTAATTAAAAGTGGAAGAAATAAACTGACAAAACTAAAATCTAATTAAATCTAATTAAATTGCTTTTAAATACTTCTTTTAAGTTGTCCATTACAATATAAGAATAAAAAATAAAAAACAGAAATCAAATTATCAAATGTTATATTCATGTCTTATAAGCTGTACTTAGGGCTGAAATGTGTGGATGCCATTCTGCTACTGTGCATCTTCAGGAATACAATATCTTAATATTCTTGAGACTTCCACGGATGCTTTCTATATAAAGATTTTGCGTTTCACGAGTTTCCTCCGTGTCCAGATCCATTCGGAATATCATGTTTTGTGAATCTTACAGTCCACTTCAGGGCGAGGGCAACCTAACTGAGCTGTTTCTTCGAGTCCTTTTTTATATTATGCTACTTGTTGGAGTGGTGGAAGGAAAGAAGAGAATTGTGAGTGGGGGGAGGGGGGAGAAGTGGAAGGAAATCATCAGTCTTCAATAACCGAGAATAGTTTTCCATATTTCATGTTGTAGCTATTATCTCTATTTAGATTGTTAGGGTGTTTTTGTATCTCTATAGCTTCTCTATACTTTCTTGTCCAGTTGACAAAGACAACACGACAGTAGTCATGAACACATCAGACTATAAAAAGACTATAAGAAAAAGAAAGATAAAGACCTTCTCTCGGACAAAGCATATAAAAAGCTTGAAACAAAGATCCAACTAATACAATCACGCAAAACACTAAGATGTCCTGATGAAAAAAAAATAACATTTTCAGTAACATTCTCAAACCAAATCAACATTAAAACCTACAAATCGTCTCCCACCAAGACTATATGAACTACCAAAAGTACAAATCAAACATCCCACTCAGACCGATTGTTAGTGCCATACACTCCCCGACATACAACTTATCCCGCTTCCTAGCATAAACATTATAACCCCTGGAAAATCATACATAACTAACTCAACGGACTTCATACAAAAGATTAAAAAAATCCGACTACGTCCCACAAACCTGCTTGTAAGTTTAGACGTAGAATCCCTTTTCACCCAATAAAAGACACATTAAATATAATAAAAGCCTCACATGAAGTCCCCTCTGACCTCATCCCGCTAATACAGTACTGCTTAACAACCATTTACTTCTTCTATAACAACCAATTTTATGAACAAACTTCAGGAGCGGCACTTCAGGTGGACTCTCTTATTTTTTCTGTAATCGTCAATATCTTTATGGAGCATTTTGAGAAAGAGATCCTCAGAAAAAACCAGAAGTTTGGTTCCGTTATGTAGACGATATATTCGTCATATAGAGACACTACAGAACCGAATTCCGTAAATTCCTTATTTTCCTCAACAATCAATATTCAAATATCCGCTTCACTACAGACATAGAGGAAAACGGAAAACTCCTTCGTAGATGTTCTTATCTCTAAGAAAGCTGACGGCTATCAAGTAAAAAATCAACACACAGATAGATACCTACATACCGAGTCGCACACTATCCAGCATAAAAACAGTCTGCAATCAATTCATTTGTACATAGAGCTTTCATCATCTCTGACAAAGAACATCTACAGACAGAACTCAATCACTCAAAAATAGCCTTACAACAAAACGGACACGACAAAAAAGACATAATCAAAACAATCAATAAACATGCAAACAAGACGGTCTCTGACACACAATCAGAGAAAGGATCTTAGTCATTCTCCCATATGTCAAAGGAACAACAGATCGGTTTGGCAGGATGTTAAATAAACACAATATCCGAACTATCTTTAAACCATCCAAAAAAATCTTAAGAACAAATCTTAAGAAATCCTAAAGATCAAAGATCACTCAACTCTGCAAGAGTATATAAAATATCTTGTTCTTGCGGGTAAATTCATTGGAGAAATACATTGGAGAAACTGAGAGAATGGTCAACTTACGGATAAAAGAACATCAACTTACGGATAAAAGAACATCAACGTGATGTCAGGTTAAAACATGTTACGCAAACAGCATTATCAGAACACATTATCGAAACAGGACAGCAAATACAATTTGACAAAACGACCACAATAGTCAACATTACATCATTATACTTTCCAAGAAAGTATAGAAAAGCCATAGATACAAAAACACTCTAAAAACAATCTAATAAAATAGAGATAATGGCTACAATAAATAAAATATGGAAAACTATTCTACTGATTATTGAGGACTGACCTACTTCCCCCACCTTTCCCTCCTCTCCCCCACTCACAATTCTCTTCTTTCTCTCCATCATTCCAACAAGTAACGTATAAAAAAGGAACGACCTGGAGAAACAGGCTCAGAATCAGGCTGCTCCTCGCCCTGATGAAGTGAACTGCAAGGTTCACGAATCGTTGGCATTTTCCAAGAATGGATCTGGACACGGAGGAAACCCGCGAAACACAAAATCTTTAAATACAATATCTTGTCTAATTTCATCGGAAATTAAATTTAATTTTATTAATAATCTACTTTAAAATAGATTATTCCTTGTCAAGATCTTGGACAAAGAATTAATAAATCGTGTTTAAATAATACAGTTACATGATTAATGTAATTGGTCAATTTTTCTCCGTTCGAGAATTCGGAGTGATTTCATAGACTCAAAACTTAATCTAATATAATTAAATCTTAAAAGCGAGTGATTGTGAAATTCTATTTCTTATTTCTTATTTCTTTATTTTCAACTTTCTAATTCTCTTAAGTTTCTTATTCGGTTTTTGTTTTATATCGTTGGAGATACAAAAAGACAAGATGTAAAAAATAACAAAAAGCAAGAAACAGGAAACAAAAAGCACATTGTAGAATAGGCTTAAGAGAATTAGAAAGTTGAAAAGTTAACGAACTTCGACAGAAATAAGAAACATGTAGCAAAAAATACAATTGTTGATAAAATGATTGCGAGATGCAAAGAAAAAAAAAAAAACAAAAGGTAAAAAACAACAGGAAACAAAGAGCTCATTGTAGATTAAGTTTTATATTGCAGGAATTTCATTATTAAAAAAAATAATTTAAATAATTTTGTGCTAAAGTGCTACTGTAATATTTGTGTTAAATGTTAAATAATAAATAAAATGTTTCTTCTAATTAACTACAATGTATATATATATATATATATATATATATATATAAAATTTCTTTAATACATAACTTTACAGATACTTTCTAAAGATGTTAAGATATATATAAAAATCATTCAATAATTTGTAAGAGTAATGAGAGAAAAGTAATTCTAGATCCATTGTGTACATAAAAGGATCAGAAAATCGTATATATTAAGAGTTGTTGTTATTATTATTATAGAAATTGTAACAGAAAAATGTTTCAATATCAATACTTACTCGGCATCATTTCGGACACAGGTATCTAATTCTATAATATGGTCACCGATAAACCATACGAGATTACTGAAATATGGCGCAGCAGTGCGATCTCTTATGAAAGCTAGCATAGATGCATCCTCAACACGATACACATTTAGAGTCAAAGTTCTTACAGCTATGCGCACCATACCTTCTGAATGATTGAAAAATTTGATCGCTTCTGTGTATAGTGGGAAATCATTGGTATGCTAATGACAAAAAAATTTGCTATAATAACTTTGTCAGTGATAAAATCAATGGATAATTTCAATATAGATATGTCTGCATATATCTTATTATGTATTACTTTACAATCAATGAACACAAGTTACAAAAACATAACATAAAAAATGAACACAGAATATCATTATGTATACCTCGTTTACCTCATTATAGAAGAAATGTATTGTATGTGCGTTCAACTTCAAACTCAATGTTTTCAGAAAACTAATATAATATGCCATTACTTCTTCATCGCTAAAGTCAAATTTGTGTACTATTATACTATTTACATGATTGTTACTTAATAGATAATCTGAAAACAATAAATTTTAACAAATTGTTTAGGAATCATTTAGAGGAGAAAGGCCCTTCTATTATGAGAGTATTATACCGAGTTTGTTTTGACACTAGAAGGCAGAATTTAAAAAAAATAATAGATTATTTTGAAGGAAATTTAATAAACTTAAAATAACGTTACATAAAATTTAATTCAAATTTCATTTTTTTTTTAAATTAAAGAAATGTAAAAAGTGAGCAAATTGCAAAGTTAAAAAATTGTGCTCCTAATATGAGATGTCCCGAGAAATCGATAGTAAAACGCAAAGTATTCCAATTAAAAAACTTTACTTAATGTTTCTAAAATACAAACAAACAGCTAGCGTGCGCGAAAAATGAGTATGCGATAGATTATATCCAGAACTCGTTTTCAGTTGGAATCAAGCATCACAGATGTAGACACTCGATGTTCATTCTGATTATCTTTTTTATTATTGTACAATAACATTTACAATACTTTAGCAACGATTTTCATTAATATAAGAGCATGGGTTATTTCATATTAGGAATACTTTGGGTATCTCATATTACGATTTCCACGCCTTATGATTTTATGATCATCAAATCTAACTTCTGTAATTAAATAATTAAACATATTCTATCTTTTTCTATTTAGTATGACCTTACTCTATCCCTATATGATGAATTTGTCAAATATTTATTTATTAAATAATAAACAAGGTTTAAATGCTCATCTCAGTGAAACTGAAAGACATCCAAATTTTAAAATCTTGTTTTACAATGACTATAGGCATGATCTAATAATGAATTTTCTATTAAATAGTTTTCAATCCAAGAGCAATAAATTCATGGTGGAACCAATAGATAATGTTTATTATTTTAGCAAAAATGCAGCTATCTTATATTAGGCATATATCTCATAATAGGGGACTTTCCTTATATAAACATAAAAGAAAGTTTTATAAAACTCACATAAGGATGTCTCATTGCGTATGTTCTCAAATAAAATATTCAACGTTTGAAGCAACTGAACGCATACATAGCTCCCACATTTTTGTTTCATAATACGTAGAAAAAACGAAAGCATGTTTTTCTCCAAAAAAAAACTGTAAACATATATTAATCATATTTGTATACTTTATGTACTATATATTAGCACTTTTATTTAGTTCTAGAATAGTATTATTCATCATAAGAATAAAAAAATAGCATTGTTCTTATATCTACTTACTCAAACACACTACTATCATTTTGATCACCCCATATGAGAATCTCAGCTATCGAACGTAAAGTTTCGACCAGCAAACCTCTATTGTTCTCAGACACAGTCTGATTCTTTGACAAGACATTGTATAAGTACCTGACAACATAAACAAATACATACTTGCAAGAATCTTTTTACATATGATATAAGTGTTAGATATGTTGATCAATTGTTTGTATACATACTTAAGATGCTCCGGAGAATGTGGGTTTTTGGGCTTCCAAAGTCCGCCACCAAACCAGCTCCGACTGCGAAACATTTTCAGTTATCGCAGTTAGACATGCCTGCATTCGCGCTCCACCCAAGCTGTGTGTACCTGCAGCAACTCTCTCTTTCTCTTTTTCACGCCACAATTGTAGAGATGTATTCTTTTGTCGAGATCTTGCCCATCATATGAAATAGCATAACGTGCGCAGCATAACTGTCGCGCAAGAGAATTTATTATATTTTACATCGCCATTTCAGTTTAGGTCATGGTGGAAGGGATAACATGGTGCGTGCAGTTGGATAGTGTCTTTTTCTAAATCTCTGTCCTCGTGTCTTCGCAGAGGTGCGTTCCGAAACTTGACTCTAGTGATCTGTTTTCTGTTCCTGCACTAGACTGCACTAGCACTCTCTTTCTCACTCTCTTTCAACGAATATTAAACATGTACCTATCTCACTTCAAGTTCCTAGTATACACTAATTCAGCCACAAAAAATAGATCTTAAACCTGATGTCCATGATACGAGTATAAGCTCTATGATGATTATTACAAGCGCTTAAAGCGTATGAGCGTCCAGATTGATCGCAGTAGGAGTATGTTGAAGCATGCGACGCGAATAAACCTAAAACCTTATGTTCACGATATTAGAAATCAGTCCGAGATCTCGAACAGAGAAAAAAATTAACAAATCACATTTGAACAATTTGATCACATAACCATTACGATTGGTCAGTTCTTTCTTCATCCAAGATCTAGAGACCGATTTCTAGTATCATGAACACAAGGCTTTAGTTTATTCGCGTCGCATGCTCCAACATGCTCCTATTGCGGTCAATCTGGACGATCATACGCTTTAAGCGCTTGTAATCATCATAGAGTTTATACTTGTATTTATAGTCAGGCCTTATATTTAAAGCTTCCTTAAATTTATCTTTAGATAAATTCTACGAATTATTTCATTGGCTTCTGGAGGTCAATCATGTAACTTTTCCCCTAGAGCGGAAACGTGAAAAGTTTCACGTGAACTCTTTATGATGATCTATAAGTTTGTTCGCGTCGCATGCTTCAGCTTGCTGCAATGTGCTCCTGCTATAACTCCTACCCAGTCAGAAATAATTTCTCGCAAAGACATCGTTTTGATGTCGAAAATAAAAATCGAAAGTTTTCGAAATTTCTATTGATTTCGATGGATTTTTGACTCCAATTTCGATTAATTTTTGAGTTGGAAATAAAATCTTGAATTGATCTAGTCAGCATAAAAACATATTACTAGTGCCACTAATGCAATAAGTGAATAATAAATTCGACAAGTAGTGTCTAGTCACTAATAGCGTAATAGTGGTAGAGAAAATTCATTAAAGTTTCATTGAAATTTTATTGTGAAAATAAATATTATTGATTAGTATCATATTTCAGAGGATACACGACAAAATTATAATAAAAAAAAATTTATTTTATGAATTCGAAAACTAATTTTATGCATCCATGCGCGGTCACCCATTCGAATCCGAACCTCCACTTACTATACTTCATTTCTGTGATCGTACGGAAACTACTCCTTCGAAGAGCCATGAACACCTATAATGCTAGTGGATAATATCAACTCCGCAGGACACATACAAAATACCTTGTTCCTGCGAACAAGTATACATTGAAAAAATTGGGAGAATGATCAACCTATGGATAAAAGACCAACGTGATGTCAGGTTAAACACGTCACGCAATCAGCATTATCAGAACACAACATTGAAACAGGACATCAAATACTGTTTGACAAAACGACCACAATAGCCAATATTACATCATACTTTCCAAGAAAATGTAGAGAAGCCATAGAGTTACAAAAACACCCTACCAATCTAAATAGAGATAATGGCTACAACATAAAATATGGAAAACTATTCTGCTGGTTATTGAGGACTGACCGATTTCCCCCCTATCTTTCCCCCCTTCCCCTACCTGCAATTTTCTTCTTTCTCTCCACCACTTCAACAAGTAGCGTAATATAAAAAAGGACCCGGAGAAACAGCTCAGTATCAGACTACTATTCGCCTTGAAGAATTGAACTGCAAGATTCACAAAACGTTGGCATTTCAAAAATGGATTTGCATACGGAGGAAACCCGCGATAAAAACGCATAATCTTTATATAGAAAGCACCAGTCTCAAGAATACTGTAAAATATTATTTTTATTAGCTGAAATAATACTAATTGCTCTAATATATATATATATATATATATATATATATATATATGTGTGTGTATATTTTTTTATCATAAATTTTTTATACCAAATATTACAATTATTGGAAGTAGTTCTATGTTACGTCATATGTCGT
>Ga0157364_1000216_pt1 | contig 32505 bp, 17 predicted proteins | sample AttsexASBM2_FD_111476 | JGI IMG/M metagenome (GOLD analysis project Ga0157364, IMG submission 111476) | Fungus gardens microbial communities from leaf cutter ant in Ribeirão Preto, State of São Paulo, Brazil - Atta sexdens ASBM2 | ecosystem: Host-associated > Fungi > Mycelium > Unclassified ...
AAATCAAAAGTTCCCACAAATGACGCTTATTCGGCTCAAAACTCGACATTTTCGTACAAAAAAAAATATATGATGCTGATACAAAATCGCTAATATTTCAAGGTTATGGTATTGCCGGATGTCCAATCTTACGATATGTCGTTTTACATCAAACAATTAATTTTAATTATAGTTTATTAGTGGCGCCGTCTTTTGCAAACGGCGGAAACTTATTTATACTTCCAATAATTTTTCAGTATTATATAAATCAGGAACTAAAAACTGATATTCTATAGCGGTATATGCAAAATTGAGATCCAAATTCCAGTATTGAACGTTAAATACCGGTATTCAATCGAAATTTTCATAATATCAGTACATGCATAATTTTTCGATAATACGGTAAGAGTATTATACTCTATATATTATATATATATATATATGTATATATATATATATATATATATATATATATATGAAATGTTAAATTAAAAAAATTTTCGGGCCCTACTGTATTCTGAGCCCTACTTACGTATCTTTAACCCTTATGTGATTTTGAATAAACTCGCCCCAGAATCACCTATGATTTCAGTTTCGCGCTAAAATATGTTGAATGCATAAGCTGCATGAATTGCCTCAGCTCGAGAGATGAGGCACTTTATGCGATCTCATGCACAGAAAAGGCGAAGTTATGCAATAGGTTATTAGCGATAGGTTGAATCATGCAACGAGTGTACATGAAGAAAAACAGAACGAACTTCTATGTTTCTATGCGCATCATGCAAGAAACGGAACGCACTCCTTATTATTCCGTGGTCAGCATCTTTGATGTTAGTGTTGATCAAAATGCGCATGTATAAAATATTCAGAATATTAAATTAAGCAGTATTCACGTTGCACAGAAATTGCTGATATTATTTTTTAATTTGACTGAATTAAAAAACTTCCTATTTACAATTCTGAATAGTATTCACGATGCACACAGAAAATGCTAACATTATTTTTAAATTGAAAAGCATAGAAATATGCTATATATAATTCCTATAAACAAATAAAAATGCATTCGGGATTGAAAAGGCATAGACATTTGCTTTATCCAATTTCTAAAATTCCTATAAATGAATAAAAATGTATTCAGTATTAAAATTCATTTTAATACATTCATGAATCCGTATTTCTGAAAATCTGAATCCATTTTAATCCATTTCAATCCATTTTCGTTTGCTGGGCAGCATTATCAAACTATGTAATTAAAAAGAATATTTTCGACACAGTTGTCGGAACACAAGCAATATACATATAACACATATAATTACAGTCTAGTTTAGCTCACATTGAGATATTAGATGCTTAAATTATTTCACTGTTGACCGGGAGAGGTATTTGTCTTGACTATTTCAATGTCACCATCGTTGATGTATAATAAAAGTACTGTCAATAGGCTTTATATATTATAATAATTAATATACAACATTTGATCGAATGCAAAGAACACAATTTTTTATCGCATTAAAAATGTCGGTTTGTACCAAAAAAGCGTCTTTGCGGGAAGCATTATTCTTTTGTTTTAATCTTAAGAAATCTGCTGCTGAAAGTCATCGTTTGCTAGTGGAGGCTTATGGGGAGCATAAATGCTCTATCTGAAATAATTTGCAGAAATTGCGATTTAGAAGATTCAAAAACAACAATTTTTATATGAATGACAAAAAACGCCCTTGGTCAGCCGAAAAAGTTTGAAGATGCAGAATTAAAAGCATTACTTCAAGAACGAAGTCAGACGCTCAAAGAGTTGTCGATACAACTCTTTGTATGTTCGTTTATTCTACTTACGAAGGCGACTGCAGCGCAGTTTGTCATTCGTTTACGCAGAGATGTATACCGTCTGCGCAGCTATCTCGAAGGCTGCTTAGGATGCTTTGCTCGCAGTACTGCATAAACGAACGATAAACTGTGCTGTAGTTGCCTTTACAAATTGGATATCTTGCTGTTCATAATATCGCTATATTGATTGTATTATTAAAAATAAATTTTATTAAAATATTAAAAAATGAAAAAGATTAAGAACAACTTGTCAAAATCGATCCTACTAAAGTAGGAAAATAATGTAATGTAAGATATATATAATGGAAAAAAATGTGAAGTTTATTTGCTAATTTGTATTTACAATCAGATTAATCTAAAAATCACACCTTTGGGATGTAGATTGAAAATATCAACACACATAAGAATTATGAACTTTTTATAAATAAATTTTATAATATTTTATTGAATATTTTCGGATTTTTTATTTAGGCCTAATTTTATAACTCACGGTTAACCGAAATTCAATTTATTTTTCATCTCTTTCTAATTTTAGCATTAGAAAGAGAGATGAGAAATAAATTGAATCTCTATAAAGATTATGCGTTTCGCAGGTTTCCTCTGTGTCCATTTTTGGAATGCCAACGTTTTATGAACCTTGCAGTCCACTTCATCCGGGCGAGGAGCAGCCTCTGAGCTGTTTTTTCGGACCATTTTCTTTTTATATTACACTACTTGTTGGAGTGGTGGGGAGAAAAAAGAGAATTGTAGGTTTGGAGAGGAAATTGGTCGGTCTTCAATAACTGAGAGAATAGTTTTCCATATTTTATTTACGTTGTAGCCATTATCTTTATTTAGATTGTTAGGGTGTTTTTGTATCTTTATAATTTCTCTATATTTTCTTGGAAAGTATAATGTAATGTTGACTATTGTGATCGTTTTTTCAAACAATATTTGATGTTCTGTTTCGATGTTGTGTTCTAATAATGCTGACTGCGAGAGACATGTTTTAGTCTGACATCACGTTGATGTTCTTTTATCCGTAGATTGATCATCCTCCCGGTTTCTCCATGTATACATGTCCGCAGAAATAAAATATTTTGTATACTTCTGCGGAGCTGAGTGGAGATCTTTGATCTTTAAGATTTCTTTAGGATCTTTAGGATCTTTAGGATTTTCTTAAGATTTGTTCTATCTTTTGGGTAGTTTAAAAATAATTCAGATATTGTGTTTTTTAATATTTTGCCAATCCGACCTATTGTTTCTTACATATGGGAAAATGGATAGGATCCTTTCGTCTAGTTGTATGTCAGAGACCGTTGTTTTGTTTGCATGTTTATTGTTTTGATTATATTTTTTTTGTTGTGTCCGTTTTTCTGTAAAGCTAGTTTTAAGTGGTTGAGTTCTGTCCGTAGATATTCTTTGTCAGAGATAATGAAAGCTCTATATAAGTAAGTTGATTGCAGACTGTTTATGCTGAATAGACTCGGCATGTATGTATCTATGTGTTGATTTTCTATATACTTGATGGCCTAAGATATTATCATCTTTCTTAGAGACAAGAATATTTAGGAAGAGGAACTTTCCGTTTTCCTCTATGTCTACGAAGTAGATATATGGATGTTGATTGTTAAGAAAAAGAAGGAATTTACGAATTCGGCTCTGCCGTGTCTCCATATCACGAATGTATCGTTTACATAACGGAACTCTTCTGGTTTTTTTGGTGGTCTGGTGTTTTTCTGAAGGGTTCTATCTCAGAATGAAAATGTTGGCGATTACAGAAGAAATAGGAAAGCCCATTACTGCTTCTGAAGTTTGTTCATAAAATTGATTGTTATAGAAGAAGTAAGTGATTGTTAAGCAGTACTCTATTAGCGAGATGAGGTCGGAGGGGACTTTATGTGAGGCCTTTATTATGCTTAATGTGTCTTTTATTGGGACTTGTATGAAATGGGATTCTAATCGAAACTTACAAGCAGATCTGTGGGACGTAGTCGGATTTTTTGAATTTTTTGTATAGTCCGTTGGTTATGTGTGATTTGAATTTTCCAGTGAGGGATTGTAGTGTTTGTGCTAGGAAGCGAGATAAATTGTATGTCGGGAAGTGTATAGCGCTGATAAGCGGGATGTTTGTGTACTTTTGGTAGTATAATCTTGATCCGTATATGCTTTGTGAGAAGGTTCATCTTTTTCTTACAGTCTGATGTGTTCATGACTATTGTCGTGTTGCCTTTGTCGGCTGGAAGCACGATGATGTCTATGTTCTTGTTCAGGTCTTGGAGGGCTCTTGACAATCGCTCTTGTCTAGTGATGTTTGGTGAAGGGAATTTGACTTTGGAAAGGAATTTGTTACCTGTCTACTTGTTCTGATGGAAGTCGGTAGATGGTTGATTCTATTTGGCTGATAATCTCTTCCTTTGGAATCTTTCTAGATGCCACTGCAAAGTTGTCTTTAGCAAGCGCAGATACTCTACAAATTATTTCATTATTGAGCATCTAAAGATAAATTTAAGAAAGCCTTAAGTACAAGGTCTGACTATGAATACGGATAGTAGTGTCTTGAGACAGGTCCTTGTAGGTTCTTGACGTTGAAACAATTTCCATCGCGGAATAGCTAGTCGGACAAATTAATCGGGCAGGGAACGAAAGATTCGTTGCGGAGAAAGAAGGCGCTTACAGAGAAACGAATGCAATTATGTAACAAGACGAAATACAAATACGTTTTATTATATATGGCACGATATTAACAAATAATTAGAATACAACAAAATAAGATACAGTATAATGAGCGCTCGTTGCACACGGTAATATGAAAACGCGGGTCCAGGCGCTAGTGCGCTCTGGTGTCATGGCGTGATAATGCGGGACGAATGCTAGCGCAGGTACACACCAATAATGATTGCGGCCGCGCGACACGCGAATTGCGAGATTCGAATGTGCACATCTATGGCACTATCTGAGTGTAGACGCAGACACGACCGGCGGTCAAGAACACCCGACGGAAACGGAGAACAACTCCACCCCCTTTGCTCTTGCCGATCGCGTCGTATGTAAGGTTGCGGATGATGCCTTTCGACTGTCGGGAACTCCCAATAGGCAGAGACAACTCTACTTCTTTGTCTCGTTTACTCGGCGAATACTGCGAGAAGCAACTTCCAATGTGTTGAGAACGCCCACGGAGGCGAAGCCGCTTCACTCCCTGAACACGATGTCGGCCAGAATCTCGCGGCAGGAAAGTGCTCATAGCGGATCAGGATTGCTATCGAGTCGGTAAGATCTAGTAGTCTAGTAGGAATCAGAGCAAGAAAAAGCATCTTTGTGAAAATCCGCGGCCTTTTATATGACGGATTTTTGATATTTCGGATCTTTGGCAGATTCGGCGAAGTTCAATTCGGTTCGTATATTCTCGCCAAGCGGTATTCCCACATGACGATACAGATATCCGTCGTGAGATAGCACTCGGCAGCGTTTGGTCGTTCTCGCGGAACTTCGGCTGATACCGAATTAAGTTTGCGGTTTTTAAAAAATATTCGGGCGCACCAGGCTCGCATCGCTGCTTGTAATACAGTGGCATCCGCTGATATTTAACTGGAAACAATGCAGTTTCTCGGGGGTGCATTGTTAAGTAAAGAGGATTGTGGATTTTTGTGAGGAACACAGTTTATGTATTTCTATTTTTGTTTTTCAGAGAATTGTGTGTGGGTTTTCATGGCTTGTTCGTCTATGATATGATTTAGGGTTTCTGATATCATGCTGCAACGTGATGGATAGGAACAGGTGAAGTTTAAAAATTTTATGGGAAATCTGAACTATTTGTAACTTAGTGAAATGAATGCGTTCTTTGATGAAGATAAAGCTAATTTTATAAAGAATGTTTTTGAAGTTGTAAGTTCCTAGATGGTCCTTGAGTTGTAGGAACTTTGGAATGATGTTATTATCCCTGCAGCGTTTTAGGAATGCCAAGTTTGATAGTTTCTTAGCTAGGGAAGACCTGAGTTTACTGAAAGTGTTTACTTTAGCAAGGATATTCTTCCCGTAAAGGTATTTGATAATTCTTGAGACTTCCACGGGTGCTTTCTATATAAAGATTATGCGTTTCGTGGGTTTCTTCCATGTCCAGATCTTTGGAATACCCATTCTTAGATGGCTTTCCAAGAATGGATCTGGACATGTATATATATTAAAGATGTTAAAATCTTATGAAATTAGTTTTAATGCGATTTGAACCCTAATGAAATAATGACTTGTGATTGGTTGCGCAAAGCTGCTACATTATATGGGTATTCATGTTTCAACGTAACAAAACTGACAAAATATGTGTATTCTGTCGACTAGAAAAAGATACATCGAAATTGTCTTTTTCTTGATGATTTATATTTCCCTGTTCGAAACAAAGTTTTCTCTTTGTTTTTGAGTCTCTAATTGTCTATGTGATATTACGTTATCTATAGCTAATTTAATGTCACATAGACTAGGTCTGTCCAATTTGAGCTCTGGAGCCAAAACGAAAAGTCATCGATGCCAAAAAATTCAATGTGAGTAAGACAATCGACTGGAAGGTGTTGATACGCATCTAAATAACGCTTATCAACATTTCATAAGTGTTATGTATTTCTAAAATCGCATACTCTTTATTTATATTGAATTTTTTTACGAAGATGGTTTTGTATTTTGGTTCCGGAGTTCAAATTGGACAAGACTGATATAGGTCTAGTTTCTACCGAGGATTAAAAGGATTTTAACCGGATCAAAATGTAAGAATCAACTACAGTCGAGGAGTTCTCCTGTCATTCGACTGTAATTGGTTGATTCTTATATTCTGATTCGGTTTAAACTCTTGATGGAAACTAGGCCATAGATACCAGATGTACAAGTATGAAATGACGATTTGAGAAACAGATGGTGCACCAATGCAGTGTGAAGTACAAGAGAGATAAGATTTAACATTATACGCCATTTTATTGTACCATCAACAAGTGTCAAACGCGCAAAGTGATTTGAAAAGTTTGCTTAATATTGTGTTGCTGTGTTTAATATGATGAAATTTGTACCAAATAAGAAGCATTCGCGGACAGCATTAATTTTTTGTTTTCATTTGAAGAAAATTGCTGCGGAATCATACCGATTATTTGGAGAAGCTTATGGTGAATGCTCCATCCAAAAAACGTGTGAATGACGGTTTCAGCATTTCAAAATTGGAGATTTCGATGTTGCACACAAAGAACATGGAAAACCGCCCAAAAAGTACGAAGACGTGGAATTGCAAGCATTGTTGGATGAAGATGATTCACAAACACAAAAACAACTCGCAGAGCAATTGAGCATTAGTCAACAAGCTGTTTCCAATCGCCTACGAGAGATGGGAAATATTCAGAAAGTCGGCAGATGGGTGCCACATGAATTGAACGAGAGACAGATGGAGAGGCGCAAAAACACATGTGAAATTTTGCTCGAACGATAAAGAAGAAAATCATTCTTGCATCATTACTGGGGATGAAAAGTGGATTTTTTTTTAGAATCCCAAGCACAAAAAATCATGGGTAGACCCAGGCGCATCATCCACATCGATCGCAAGACCGAATCGCAGGAAGACGATGCTCTGTATTTGGTGGGACCAGAAAGGTATGGTCTATTATGAACTATTGAAGCCTGGCGAAACGGTCAATACCAAACGCTATCAACAACAATTGATCGATTTGAACCGTTCGCTTAAAAAACGACTAAAATACCAAAAGAGGCAACACAAGGTCATTTTTCTCCATGACAATGCTCCATCACATACGGCAAAACCAGTTCGGGACAGTTGGAAGCACTCAGCTGGGAAGTTCTATCCCATGTGACTTACTCACCAGACTTGGCTCCTTCCGATTACCACTTGTTTGCATCAATGGGTCACGCATTTGCTGAGCAGCGCTTTGGTTCGTACGAAGATGTGAAAAAATGTTAATGAATGGTTCGCGGCACAAGGGGAAGATTTTTATTGGCGTAGTATCCACAAATTGCCCGAAAGATGGGAAAAAATGTCTAACTAGCAATGGAGTATACTTTGAATAAATCTCTTTTTATCATTTTTCCGAATTTAACGTGTTTTTTTTGGGAAAAAAATCACCATTTCATACCTGATAATTAGTAGACATGTATATTTTATACAATGCGTGTATGTGCATATTAACACACATGTGTGCGTATATTACGCAGCTGCGTGCAAAAGCTATTCTTCTAAAAATTGTTAAGTAATACGAAATGCTTGTGATTGGTTCCGCTTTCATTCCGCGTTGCACTATTCCGCTGCATGGATAGGCACTTTCAGAAAAGTTGATCTTGCTATGTAGTTTGGATCTACTTTGTGGGGGCAGTAGCGCGGCAGCATTTTGCGGTTACAAGTTTTGATAGAGAACTAGAAACGTAGGTATTCCACCATTTTTATTCCTTTCCCCACTCCTTGCTCTGTTCCCATTCTGCCGCTAAGCTGAGAAGGTTATGGTCGTTACGATTGTTTTAGGTTATAGCTTCTAGTTCTTGCATTTTTTAAGTTTAATTTAACGCTTCATATTGGCCGTACAATAAACTTGCAATCAGCTTGTAACTAATGTAGAACTGGCTTAATCTATAAAAAAATGTATCAATCAAAATCCTTCATTTCCTTCCTTTTTATAAAATAAAGAACTCTGATTGTTCAATTTCTTATGCTTCATGTTATGCATTAAGCTGGATTTTCACTTGATGCTACGACGCTCATTTTCAGCATCAAAATAAGTCACGTAATCAAAATTGATGCTTGATATTCGTTAGTGTTATGTTAAATTGCTTAAACTGTCAGAAATGTCAATATTTGCGCAATATTTTTTAAATTTATTTAGTTCGTCTGGTTGTCCGGAATATAAATTTAGCACTATACTAGATCAGTTTATATTTGTCAAATACGATAATCTTAACGTACAGATACACTGTATACTGATACAGTATACAGTGCACAGCGCAGTATACAGCGCACAAGCGAATGCGTGGCACTGAAAAAGTTCTTTCATTCTTTGCGCACTAGTGCGATCTGCCGAATTCGTTATATAACCCGGCCGATTCAAACTCTCTAATGAAAACTAGCATTTTTTCTTTGCTGCATTAGTGCATACTGAGTGTACGTTAAAATCATCGTACATAAATTGACATATCTATTTTTTATTGTTGCACTCTGAACTGATGCAATAAGTTGGAATAAAACAAACATATATTTGTTTCACTTATTGCACTGTGTGTATTATTTCAGAAAGTGCAACAATAAAAAACAGATCTAAAAAATGTATGTTTAATCTAAATATAAAAACAAATTAAACTATGAAATCCTCAATACATTTTATTGTGCTGTTAAGTCTGTATTTTATAGTAACAATAAAAAAATAAATAAAAGGGCTCGAGGGAACAGACGCTGTCAGAGTATGCAAATTTTTTCAAAGAATTCTCTCAATATAAAAGTTAAGTCCTCTTTTATTTATTTTTTATTGTTATTTTTAAGTTAGGGAATCGTAATATTCAAATTCTATATTTATAATTCGAAATATTTGAATTTTACTTCTATACAATTTAAATCAGTGTACAACAGCTTTAATATGCACTTAGTGTGCACTAGCAACTAAGAGAAAATGGTATTAAGGAGTGTTTATATTGATCGTAAGCGTATTGTTGGATTCACTGTTGGATCTAACGTGCGTCGTACGATGCTCTGCAACCAATCAGAAAATAAGATATTGCTTCGTATCATCGATACAAAATAAAATTCTGTTTTCTGATTGCTTGCAGAATGTACGATTCATGTCCAGTATGAATCCAGCATATGCCGTATGCCGTAATCTATAAGAATTGCCTAGTCACAGAGCTTCCCTTCATTCGATGGTAAAAAAGAGAATATTCAAAGGTGATTGGTAAATTTTTACAGATTATGATATATGGCATATGATTACGGCCAATACATGGAATAAGAGAAAGGAGTAAAATCTCCATAGCCATTCCATTCCGAAAACGGTCCCGAATTTCTATCGGTAGTGGCGCTATTATAGCTGAAAACTAGAAAAATATTACAGTATACGTTACATATATTATAATATTTTCCTAGAAATTTGTATGTTTTTTTTTCAAGAATAGAGGCCCTAGCTGTCTTCTGTGGCGCAAATATTTAAATTGCAAAAATGAAAGAATTAAAGAAGAATAATTGTTCAGTTTCAGTCTCATTCTCTTAAAAATCGATGCAGAAAATACTTATTCTAATTTTACTTATATATTCTCATTCCTTTGTCAGTCTATGCATCAATGTGACAGATTTCCTAATTTGAATAGTCAACTTTAACGATTCATCTCGATTTACGAGACAGAACAACATTTCTTTTGTCGGAATTGTCGGATTTATTTCGTGCAAAAACGTGTTGAATGAACCCAATTTTATCAATTGAAGAGGCTAAATACCTTACAACTGTTACAATTGTATAACTTCGGTGTTTTGAAAAAAACTTTTCTTTTTTCCTTTGCACTTGTTTGTCTATTATTAGTATACTACAGTACAGCACTTTTTTACCATGATATTTACTTATTATTTTTTACTAAGTTTTTTAACTCACATTATTATTACTTCAATAATGTTACAATTGTGAATGGCGTTTCACTTCCATCACAACCGGATAAACGAAGTTGTTAGCGACAAACACGCCACAAATTTTTGTGCCACTGTGGAGTCTACAGTAAATTGCAGAGCTTAATATAAACGCTTCGTTTACTCCTGTTCGCATTATGACAACCATATTCTTTTTGAACATTTGGACCCAATTCTTAATGATCAAGACCATGAACTATTGTGCTTACGTGATATTGGTACATCTTGTCTTTTTACATCGGCTGTGTTCAGCAGAACGTTTATTTTGCAACTGTTGGAAGTTTCTTCGCGCTGATTGGGTTACGCTTTTAGATCAAGAGGAATGATCCAGTCTCAGCAGAGAATCATAAAACGGTTGCAAAACTGTTGTGTTCTGCTGAATGCAGCCATTATAAGGCCGGGTTCACACCTTGACGGAAAAGCGGAAGTCAATCGGAACTCGCAATAGTAGCAGGCGGTTTTCATTTCGTTTGTCTACTTCTGTCTTTTCGCGAATTCTGATTGGCTTCCGCTTTTCAAAATGTGAACCCGGCCTAACACAGGAGCATCCGAGTAACGCATCCGAACGTAGCCTGAAAGTGATACGCATATATACATTGGAAAAGTGTATTTTGCACAAATCAACAAGTGAAATTATACAATCTCCTTTGAAAGTTCAGTTAATACAGTGAATCAAGTGAGTGTTTTTAATTAGATTAATCATGAATATGACCTAAAAATGCAGAGTTATTATTAGAATACAGACAAGCCATCGCAAAATTTAATAAAAATTTACTCATTCGATGTGTTTTTTTGTTTTTATTCAAAACAAAAAAATTTGGCAAAAATCGTGGCGATTGTTTTTCGAAACGAATTATTTAACATTAAAGTTGATGACTTTTTTGATTAGAAAACCTCGACTAGATATAGCAATACATATGTGCATGCTTTGTATTCATATGCACACATATTTTATGTATTATTTCTTCTTTTTACTAAACGAATAAGTCTACAACATACTAAAAATATTTAGATACCGGACAGGGTAATTATTAAGTTCAATTGTCTCTCTGATCTTAGACAGCACAGATATTTATGATAAATATTCATAAATATTCATAAATATTCATAAATATTTATTACAATTTATAGTAATTATTTATAGTAATTATACATTTAGTTTTGCAACAATATTTAAAAAATCAATGTAATTAAGCTTATTCGACATGTTTTTGTATAAAACGAAGAATCTAATGGAAATAAATACCGCTGTACTCGAACCAAGACATTAAGTATTAAAGTTGACAACAATGACAATTGAATTGAGGTTAGGATAATTGTTAAGTTTATGCCTGTATTTATAGTCAGGTCTTATATTTAAGGCTTCCTTAAATTTATTTTCAGATTTTCTACGAATTATTTCAGTGGCTACTGAGCATCTAAAAATAAATTTAAGGGAGCCTTAAGTACAAAGTCTATACTACGAATATGGGCATTAATCTTCATCTATGATGTTGATAAAATTAGGCTTAAGGTGCACCCACAATAGAAGGAATAAGCAATAATGATTTCAACTTATCAGAAACAGTCTATTCCGGTGTGTCGGATATTTGATAGGTTAAAATCTTTATTCCTTATTCCTTCTATTGCATCCTTATTCGACAACATCCATCATAATGAAGTGAACGAATTTGGCAAAAAAGTGTCTGCCCTGTGGATCGAGATATTAAATTGACAACTAAAATTGACAACTATTCATGTTAGGAAATCCGTCACATCGATGGCATAGAGGGACATGAGACCATGTAAGTGAGGCTAGGAGCCGATTATTTTATCTTTTGATAAATTTTACCCTTAGGTAAATCTGGCATGTGATTGGGTAATCTTGCTACTTACCTAGGTAAAAATTACCAAAAAATGTAATAACCGAACCTAGAATATTTTCTGCTTCAAAGTTACACAAATTCTCTGCTTTAAAAATAAATTCTCTGTTTAAAAAACACATTCTCTTTAAGAATAAATTCTCTACTGTAAAAACAAAAATTATAGAAAATAATTTGTTTTTGAAACAGAAAATTTGTATTTTTAAAACAGAAAATTTGTTTGTAAAGTAGAAGACTTGTATTTATAAAACAGAGAATTCGTGTAACTCTATATACCGATGTGACAGATTTCCTAACCTGAATATCTGTCAATTTTAACAATTATCTCGGTTCGCGAGGTAGCTTTTTTTATCAGATTCGTTCATGTCGTGCAAAACCGTGTCGAAGAAGCCTAATTTTATTAATTTTTGAGCCGTTGTAGCTAAACTTCCGGGAAAAAAATGTTTCATATATAATTATATAAAATTATATTAAAAAATTGACATACTTTTTATATATAATTATATATAATGTTTATATATATGTTTATATTATATATAATTGTTTATAAAATATGTCCACATATATAACATTTTTTTCCTATATACTATAATTAATATAATTATTTATTTCTTTGAAATATATAAATATTTAGTATGTATTTTTTATAAGTTTTATTTTCGAAATATTAAAATATAGACTAAATATTTTATATAATATTTATGTTAAATATAAATAAATATTTCTATTGAATATTTTGTAAATATTTCTGAATTATTTGCCAGGAATGTCATCTGTTTCATAGATTGCAAACTAACATTGCTTATTATCGAAATATTATTAAAATATTGATTAAATATTTTATAAAATGATTATAATATAAATAAACATTTCTAGTAAATACGTTATAAATATTAGTGAAATTATAGCGATGTTTCTGTTGATAAAATGGTGTCGTGCGTGTAAGAGTGCCAATTACGGACAACCGTTCTCGAAGGAATTATTAGAGTCAAGCAAAGTTTCGCGCATAGCGAAGTTTAAGAAAGAATATTACATAGAGATTATCTGATTCACTCGAAATGATCAATCTTTATTAATAATCTTAGCTGAATATTAATAAAGATTGATCATTTTGAGTGAATCAATAAGATATCCGGAGCCGTTAGCAAAAGGACATGATCGCGTGCATATGAAGTCAATACTTCATTAACACACAATTGCTAGGAAAGCTAGCTAAAATTGGACAATTGCAACAAAATTATGCATAAAACGACTCAAGCTCGATGGCAATCACTCCTTAAAGTTAAAGGCACATAAAAAAACTTAAGACATAAGATTTTAGTAAGCGAATTGATCAATAAAGACAGACCATAATGTAAGCAGTAGCGAATTCAATATGTTGATTTCCTTACTGCTTAATGTAATATTGTAATACTTCAACCTAATCTCTAGAATCTTACACAAAATCTTTAGTACAGCTGCTTTGTATTGATAATCGATTAGCTGCAGAGCCGGTTTTGATTGGTGACCGCTCAGCCAATTAGCAAGCGAATACCATTTGTGCATCTCTGATAAATATAGGCTTTAATTATAAACATGGACTTAATTATAAACATGGATCAGTAGTCAACTTCAGACGTGTCGCTAAGCTGGAAGATTAAGCTCCGCCCCGGACAGAATTTTTCTGCGGGAGTGGGAAGCTTTAACTATAATATATGCACGTTTACGGTGTGCAACGATCAGGTTTCTGCTCCCCGAGGAGACTATTCAAAAGATTTTAGATCCATTAATTTGCATGGTACTCTGTACTTGAGTCGGAAAACCAAATTAAAAGGAAAACAAAAGAAGAAGAAAAATAAGAACGATCAGTGACGGTGACAGTGCTTACTATAAAAAATATGGCAATTTTCGCATTTGAACCTTACCGGTCTTTACTGTTCGGGGCTTACAATCTTCAGTTCGGCGACACCGAGAGTATGCATTTCCTATAGCAAAAAGGGATTAGCAGTCCATGTATTTATAATGTGTCAAAGAATATAGAATTCTACTCGCTATATTCACAAAGAGAAGAAAAACGGAAAGAGAACGATTCGCGCGCTGTGATGAGCGAGTGCAACGCCACAGTACTCTCCCCCTTCCCTAATATTAACGTTAAAGAAAGAAACAATAGCTGCTTTCCATTTACACTGATTCTCAGATAATTCTCACTTGTAATATTATAAGTCAGTTGGATTTGCGCATTCCTTTTGTATTCTGATAAATGAGATTTAACTGAGTTTTTGCCTATAATCTACACAAGATCGAGACCGTGTACTTTAATGAGTCTCATAAACTTTAAAAATGAAGTTATGAATCTGTGTTGTCATGTGATAATATTTTTTACTAAAGTAAGTAAATAATGACGTTCATTATTCATTAATCTGAATATGAAATACTCAGTTCTTCAGATTCAGTTTTACTTGTGTAAATAGAAAGCAATTGACATTTACGACCCGTTTAAGGTGGTTATATCGCAAAATAACTTTACTTAAGATTTATTTGAAGTTTTTACTGTTTAAAGATAATGATATTCTTTATACATTCATATTATTTTGAAGGGACGGGGAAGGAGGTAACCAGGTATGTTCAGAAGAAGTTAGTAATTTTAACATGTGCTAAACAAAGAGCGACGATACATTTTTAATTATAGCACAAAAACGGTATTTAGAAATTTGCTCAAAAACTAAAGGACTATAAGTAAATATACAAATCTCGTAACAGAAGAAAATGGGGGGGGTAACCAGGCAAATATTAATTATAAAATCTTATATAGAGAAAGTTGCTTTACTACAATACTTCACTAATATTCACTTATCAACTCATTCTCAAATACCAGCGCACAGTGGAAAAATAAAAATTAGGAAATAAAAATTATTGCTCAAAAATTTTAATCTGTAACGAAGATAAAGTTGGCAATATTGGAAATTATCAATGCTGTGTTTCGTTTCTCTTGATTGGAGATCAAAGTAATGATGCATAAAAAAAATATATCGATTTCAAAGAAGAAAGTTATTTGGAATATTACAGGAGATTTGAAATATTACGTAAATAGTCATGACTAAACGCAACATTGGTAATTTTCAATACTGCCAACTTTATTTTCTTTCCTAATATCAACCAAATCTATTTTCGAACGCAACCAGTAACGTTGACGTATCTATAATTGACTTCGATAGCAAAGATCTTATCTGAGATACACTCTAAAACTTTATGTAATCCAATATATGGTTGATTCAATGGACGCCAATGGTGCCTCTGAGGAATACATGTGAAGAGCTATATAGGTCCTTGTGAAAGAAGTAGGCTTAAGGTGAAATCCCATGAAGCTAGTGTACGGCATAAATCAACACACAGGTTTTATGTCTGTTTTCGTTACGCCAAATTCACTTTGGTTTTTTTAGCGCTCTAGCGTTACACGTACACTCACACATGCGCGCGCGCACAAGTTAAAATCGCAAGCGGATTCCAAGGCGAAGCAGAAATTGGTTCACAAATAAGAAATTGTTTCTATATACATGGTGAAACAATCTGCACACAGTCTTTCAAATGTTTTTGATGTTATTCAAAAATAATTGAAAAGTTTTTCTCTGTCTTCGAAAATCATTTCTTGCACCAGATTATTGCTAGTCCCTTGTGCTATTCGTTTTTTAATAAAAATTGGTCTAATCCAAAATTTTCGAGCATTGCATCTAATTGCAGAATATCTTTTCTTCTCTTTAGCTCTTATTAATTCATATGTTATATACATTTGAACTAATTTTTGTCGAACAGTTTCCTTCACAAACTTTCCGAGCATTTATAAATTCTCAAATATTTTATTAAATAGATTAACATTATTTTAAAGTCCAACATTTTAGTTGAGATTATGCACATTTGTTTTTACTTGATGTGATGCATGTATTATTGGGAGTACAAATTAGTTCATCCGTTTTTTTGTGTTCAAAAATGCATTTATTTCAAAACAAGATGAATGAACAGATCAATTAAAGTATTGTCCATCGTTGTCTACTACTTTTTCCCATATCTCAGGCAATTTTCGAATTCCATCTCGAAAAAATGACGTTTTTGGAGGCGATCCAATTTTGGAGCCAATTTTCGATTTCTGCAAAAGAAGTGAACCAGTGACTTGCTGTATCCTTCGGAACAACCAGTAATCAGAAGGAGCAATGTCCGGAGAATACGACGAGTACGGTAAAACATCCCATTTGAGTGTTTCCAAATATTTTTTTACAACTTTAGCGACATGAGACCGAGCGTTGTCATGAAGAAGAATAACTTTATCATGTCTTTGCTCGTATTCTAGCTATTTTTCTCGCAATGCACGGCTCAAACGAATCAATTGTAGCCGATACCGATCGTCGATACCGATCATAATGGAACCGCCAGGTTTCAGCAGCTCATAGTAAACAAGAACCTTTTGATCCCACCAGATACAGAGCATAATGTTCGAACCATGAATGTTCGGCCGTGGTGTCGATGGCAACGATTGACTGGGCTTAGCGTAATATTTTTTCTTCTTGGGGTTGTCATAGAATATCTACTTCTCATCTCCAATCACAATCCGATGCAAAAAACCTTTTCTCTGTTGTCTTTGAATCAACTATTCGCAAGTGAAAAATCGCCTTTCAACGTTTCTCGGTTTCAATTCATAAGGTACTCAATTTCCTTATTTTTGAATCATTCCCATGGCTCTCAATCGTACAGGCTTATTGAGTTACTCCCAATGATTCTGCAAGCTTCTCTTGCGTTTGACTCTGATCTTCTTTAAGTAATGCTTCTAATTCTTTGTCTTTGAATTTTTTTGGCTGTCCAGAGCGAGGCTTGTCTTCAACGCTGAAATCTCCATCCTTGAAACGTCAAAACCATTTCCTACATGATTTATCAGTTGGAGCAATGTCACCATAAACTTTGACAAGCATTCGATGGGCTTCAGCCACACTTTTCTTTCAATTAAAGCAGAAAATCAAAACCTCCCGCAAATGCTGCTTGATTAAGAAAATTCGACATTTCAAACACAGTAAAAATCAAGATTTTTGTATTGAAATTCAAAGTGATATAAACTGAATATTATTAGCAGATGTTTAACCTTTCTGAAATCAGCCAAAATCAGCTGTCACTATGAACCATTCACAACAACTGGAGCCATCTTTAGGGACCGAACTAATTTGTACTTCCAATATAACGCTTAAAATTTCATCGATTGTCCCATTGGGATGTATTTACGCCGGCATAATAATCAATAAGCCAATTACATGCTTTTTACAAAACTTATTTTCAAAATGGATATTCAAGGAATCTTGTGATTGATTTATTGATCATTACGCCGATGTAATACGCTCCATGAGACTTTCGATATTTGTGTTTTGTTGTAATAAAAACGGGCGAAAAACCTCTGAATAGCTTAATTCCTTTACATCGGTACGCTAGCTCCATGGAATTTTACCTTTAATGTAATGAGGAATTGGCCTTGTAATTTTTGCGTAATAATGTGGAAGTCTTCTATGAATATTTGTGGATCGCTTGGCATTTTTTCGGATGAGAAAAAATTTTCTAGGTACTTTGAAAGTGGTATACACTAATTCAGTTACAGAAGCGCCTAAGTCTTCCTTAAAGCATGTTTTTAATCCGAGTAATATTGACAGAGTGTCTATCCACTGAGTTTCGCCTGACATTAGTGCAGCTCAAAGAATGATGCCACTATTCGATGATTCCATTAGACTTGGGATAATATGCAGTGGTTCGACAACACTAGAAACCGATTAACTTGGTCATCGAACAATTGTGTTTCGAATTGCGAGCCTTGATCGGTTATGATTAGACGTAGGCGTATTCGAAAAACGTTTTAGTAATGGGGTCTGCTATACAATCTTGAAGTGGCATAGCTTCCGACAAACAGGTAAATCTGTCGATCATTGTTAATAGGTATTAGAAATTTTTGGAATCTGGAAGAGAATCAATAATGTCTACATGGATGTCTCGAATCGAGAATCTGGTACTGGTGTCTTATCAAACGAGATGCAATTGTGTCGGTGAATTTTGGATTGCTAGCACGCTAGGCATGTGCGATGTCCATTTCTTAACCCTTTCAATCATGCAATTCAGGGGATGTAACAATCATTATAAGAAGGATGATTTCTTAGGAGGCCGCTGAATTTGAATCCGGGATCGAATTACAAAAAAATCATTTTTTTTATAATTTTGGTCAATCATATTGAATCTGCCACTTTGAATCCCAGTCATTTGGAATTATTGATAGAATTTTGTTCGGAAAAATATAAAGATCCGTTTAGAAAAAAAAGAACAATCAATAATCAATAACTATTATTGATGCACATAAATTTTCACTTCTGACCGTCATATTGAATCCGTCACGTTGAATGTAAATAATCTAATGGTCAATTCAAATTCATTGTTCTTAAATACATTAACAACAATAATTTATAGTGTTAAAAATGACTGATTCAATACAATAGTAATTAAAAAAATCCCGTGAGTTTATTCTAAAAATACAATAAAAGATATGATAAAAAAAAGAAGGCTAAAAAGTGAGCCATATATGGTTCACTGTGATTCAAAGAGTTAATATTTTTAATCATGGAGGTCCAAACGAATATTTGCATAATTTGCCGTTGGAGTGCAACATTTGATGTACTATATTATACACTTCACAATGATTTAGGAACATCTAATTTCTTCCGTTGAAGTGTCGCAATAAATGATGGATGCTGTCTCTGACAAAATAAACTTCTTGTTTCAGGTTGATATAGAGTGATTATCTAAGAGATTATAATTCTTTTCGCAATCGCATCTTTTTTTATTCAAGAAGATGTCATCACTTTCTCACTTTGTTGCTATTTTTAATATTTCATTTGCTTGAAAGAGAATTTTTATTTGAAACTTTCAAAAATGAAAATTGTCTATATCTACTAATTTTTCTATTGTAACAATTTTCTATTGCCTTTGTCATTTTTCATATTAGAATAACAAAATAAAATAAATATACGTAAATACTTTTATTATCTTTTAGTTTGCCACATTACGAAGGTCATTTGAAAAGGTCTGAGCCTCAATATGAAAATGATATTATTTATCAAAATCTATTCTGATACTATAATCGTAAATGTTTTGCAAGATACCTGTGAAAATTATAGCTATTTTGGACGTTCAGTTGTTGTTTGAGAGTCATTTGTGTCAGTCGATGTCAGTGTTTTCGTTTAATGAAAATCTGTGTCCCCCGAGCCTAACTTTGAGCCTAGGAAATAGGAAAAAGTCGTTGGGGATCAGATCGGATGAATACGGGGTAGTTAATTAATTCGAATCGCAATTTGTAAATTTTTGTTATGGCGATCGTTGATATTCGATTTTTTCCATTTTTACAAAAACACATCAACTGGTATAAATGACTGTCAAATAACAACTGAGCATCCACAATGGGTACAATTTTCACAGGTATCTTCCAAAGCATGTGTGATTGTAGTACCAGAATAATTCTGGGTTTTAGAGTTAGGCTGCGCATGGCCTGCTACTATAGACGTGAAGGGAGGAACAACTCATACCTTGTCACTACAAATTAAGATTTTTATTTTGCAATTTCTTGTCATACAAGTGACTCGCTTGAGAATCGAGAATGTTCTGGCGAGCTTGTCCTCGCTACAACTAATCACAAAAATAAAGAACCAAGAAAACCTAACCTGCTTTCACTGGGGAAAGATGGTTGGTAATGTCTCCACATACTTCTCCTCCTAGCCCTCCTAAGTGATAACGAGTTTTAATTAAATAAATTGCTGTCGCGCGCTCCATAGATTACTTAATACTTACTATGTTTTACATGATTTACTTAATACTACGAGCTATATGGATTACTTAATATTATATATTATGTAGATAGTACTATATATTATGTAGATTATTTAATGTTGTGAATTTTAAGTGCATTGCCTCGAGTTAAATTTAAGATGTACTGCTTGCTGTTGTTGCTTGCTAGCGATTTGTCGTAATTTGACCTAAAGCTGTTGTTTTATGACGCGAATGTGACTTTTTGCGCACGTGTAGATTCTCAGCACTGTCTGTGAATTGCTAGAGCCTCTGGGTGTTACTTTTCTCGTATTTCCCATTTCCTCAGAAATGAAATATGCCGATTTTAAATTTTCGATAGAGAACTATCTCGCGAGAGAACTATCGCTGCGCTTAGTGCCATGTATATTAATGTTGAAAATGCGATTGATAATCGGCGATTGATGTGATCGGATTGATAGTCGGTGAGAATTGGAATAAGGATGCTCTAATGATTTCTTAACATAGATTGCCTCATGCAGGAATGTAGGTGTATATGAGTATAAATTCTTAAAGACAAACGCACGTCTTTTATACTTGTGTTTCACTGGAATAGATTTAATCTTACGCATATGCTCGCGCGAAATTCTTCGACGAAAACTTGTGGATTAGTCGTGAAATCGTCCGAGAGAACAAGTTCACTGGGAACTCATAGAGTTATTCTATAGATGAATTCCGCTGGCGATTCGTTTGTGTCTAAACGAGCGTGAGTACGCAGGTCTAATAACATGGTTGACAGCATTCATATTGATTTTGCACTCATATGACATATGATTGCAGCTTTGAAATTACGATGCCAACGTTTGATCAGGCTATTGATTGGCAGCGGGATGATACGCCGCAGTGTGAATGCGTTGACTAATCAGAGGAACGCGGAAAAGAGCTGCGATTCGAACTAACTACCTTGATCAGTTGTTAAAATTTGAGGTGCTCCAAAGTGCTATTCAGTTGTCATAAAAAGCTCGTGCCATAATGATAGCCTCGATACCTTTGATTGGTACTGCCATTGATCAACGGGAAAATCTGTCAATGATTGTTACACAATATTTATAATTGTCCGACTCCGACAACGGGCCTATAACATTCATATAGACATGTTCGAAACGGTTATCCATGAACTTATCGGGATTGATTCTTATGTGTAGTGAAAGTTTTGCTGACAGTATATGTAGTTTTTGCATCATTTGGCTATGTCACGATGTATGTTGGGCCAGACATTGACATTACTCGGTATATGACTTTAGCGCCGGAATGAGCTATATCGTGAAACACGATTACGTAAGGACGCAAGAATGTATGAATTGCTTTGCCGGTCATTTCACAATGCAAAATAATGTGAGCCGCACCCCATTGTATTCGTCTCATAGTGAGTGGAACCTAGATTTTCCTGCATAGTTAGCAGCTTTGCGTCGAGTTCTTGCTGCCGCGCGAGCTCATTAAGATCGATTTCGACTAATAACCGATTGGATTCAACGCGAGAAAGGAAGTCGGTGACGATTATTGCTGCTCGAAAGGTGCTCAATACACATAGTGAACTGCAAATGAATGAAAGTTATCTCTGCCGCCGTGGCGATGCCTTGTCAAAACGTTGCATAAATGCGTAGATGATTACCTGTGGTCTGTTACCATTCTGAATACGCGTCCTTCTATGAAGTAATGAAAGTATTTGACCGCTTCGAAAATGGCCATGAGTTTTCGTGAGATGGTCATTATAATTTCATTGCGCCGAGCTAAACTTGCGAGAGAAGAATGCGAGAGATTTCTATGAATTATCCAGATGTTGCTCAAAGATCGTTCCATCGCAAAGTCAGACACGTCACAAATTAGGTGTGTTTCGTCAGAGGCTGGGTCAGAAGGATATGACAGTTGTGCCGACAGGGCATCCTTATATTTGTTGAACGCTTCTTCGGCTGTATGCGTCCACGCAATTGCCCATCTATCATTCTTACACGAGTCACGGAGATATTCGTTCAACGGTGCTTGCACGGTGGGTAAAAATTTGCGATAAAATTTTATAAGGCTGACGAAATGATGCAATCCGTGTAGGATCTGGGGAAGTCGCGTGCTTTTCGTAGGGTTGCCTTGCAACTTTTGCTGTTAATTACGAAACCGAGGAATTCCATCTCGTGTTTACTGAACTAGCATTTCTCAGTATTAAGACGCAAGTGAAATTTCTTTAAACGTTGCAAAACTATGCGCAAGTGCTCTTCGTGTTCCTTCCGAGACGCTGACGCTATAAGTATGTCGTTAATAAACGCAAATACAAATTTTAAATCATGCGCACGAAAGATATATCGCTGAAACGTTTGATTCGCATTTCTAAGATTGTAGATTATATAATTGTATTCGAATAACCCGAAAGGTGTGATCATCGCCGTCTTAAGTATGTTTTCTTGCACGACGGGAATCTAGTTGTAAGCTTGATAGAAATCGAGTTTGGAGAATACCGTTTTTTCGCGCAGATTGAAAGAACAATCATGCAGATGCAATACAGAAAATTTGTCTGGTACTGTATCGCGTTTAGTTAGCGATAATCGCTGCAGGTCCTCCAAGATTCCTTTCTATGCACCATGTATGGGACTTGACCAGGGACTATTTGCAAATACCTAATTCTATTAGTTTAAATTCAACTTTTACTGTCTTTAGTTTATACGGGCATAATCGTCTCAGGCATTCGGCTACCATAGTAACAATGTGACATCGTTATTAACTATTATAGGGCTGATTGTTCGAGGCGATGACTTCTGGGAATTCGGCTAAAATATGTGAATTTTGTGGCGGGATTGACCGCGTTAATGAGTAGTGGTTATACAGCATCGACGAATCCTGCTGCAAATAAATTGTTCCGGCCATAAGTCTACGATTCTTGAGATCCGATAAGAGACCGTAGAACGGGATTAGCCTCTTAAATCAGCTCCTATTCACTAATCCACTCGCTGGGTATTATGGCATACGGAACAGATGCTATGCAGAAGTTTCACATGAGTGAACATATGTCGAGATGAAGAATATGAAACGCCTCCCCATATATATTAATGTGGATGTCGTTCGCTGAGTACAATTTAAAACTGCTTGGTATTTTATTTGCCGTGTTAGGCAACAAGCAATGAGATTTCCGCGCCAGTATGAGAAACACTTTCCTAATTACATGATCACGTATGTGGAGATGAACAGAGGTGTTTCAATCTACCGCACTCGCCTCCGCAGTGGCAAATGTCTCTGTTCTCTCGCATTTGCCCCTGTGATGGTCTTAAACTTTGGCCAAGAATACGGGTATTTTTTGGTGCTTTTACATGCGAGCGCCTGCTTCCCCAAAAATCCTTTGCGACTCTAACACATGTTAGAGCGCTTACGTTTATTGTCCGACCCTCCTTTTGTCTTCGACCTGCTTGATCGCTTGACTTCCGCCGCGAAAGTTGCTAGATTCGCAGCAAGGCGATCAATTTTGGATTCGCGATCGGATGACTTCGATTCTTTAAGCGACGCGACATTGTGTTGACTTACTAGAGATTCTGTTATTTTGCCTGTTATTTGTCTAACTTATCTAACTCGGTGCATTTTGAAGTCGCGAGGATACTCCTAACATATGATGATATATGATTTTATTGAAATGTTCCAAAATGTTTCTTGCTTACTGAGATCCGTAAATGAATTCTTAGCACTTTTTCTAGTACATTAGCTGCGTTTAGCAGAAAAAATAGCTTTGCATCTGTTATAAAATTTTTTAATATGATTGATCTTACTCTTAGTTTTTCATTGGATTTAAGGCCAGTATCTACAGTACGTTCTTAATTATCTCAAAACTGTCTCAAACAATGTCTTAAGATACTAATACGACTCTCTCTTTGATTGGTTTATTATCTCCCTTAAGACTATGTCAACACTCGCTTAAGACTATGTCAACTTTTGAGCAATGTCCATGGATTTTGTCCTAAACGTATAAACCAACCATATTTAAGAATTTCACAACAGTTGTTTTTTCTTTCTCACTGACTACATTTACACGGCACCCTTAATCGTGTTTAATAACATCCGTAGTTATGAAAATGGTCAATCACTGTTTTGACTTGAGGGAGTTAATGCATTTGATGTGTTTATGCAGCAGTTTGAATTCGGGCACGTTGCGTTCGACTCAGTTCGGCTTAGTGCGACAGCGAGACACGTCCTTCTCGCGTTCGGCAGTTTTCGGTGCATCGAGCGTAAACGAAACAACAATTAAGAGCCTTGCTCACACTCGACGCGCTGAAAGCTGTCGTAGCGCGCGAGAAGGACGAACGTATCTTGTTGTCGCGCTCATTTGCGCTGAATGAGCCAAACGCGTGCCCTAAATCAAAAGGTCTGTTCTTTTTAACTAAACTTCTTATAAGGTTCCTCTTTTCTCATTTTCTTTTCAACAGAGAAAAGGAAGAAAGATGGACCGTGCAAGAACTTTAGCTAAAAAGAATCAGATCTGTCATGCATGCAGTTTATGTCAGTGCTAGAATTTATTTGCACATTTCGACCGATTTTTAACTTGGCCGATCGGCATTTAGGCTGTGCGAGAGTGAAGTAAGAGGCAGGAACCAAACCAAGTAAAACAAAATCATTAAAAAAACTGTTGAAAAAATAGTAACAGTTACAAATTACAAGTAAAAATAGTAACAAGTAAACGTTTTTAATACGTTATATGTGTCCGTAGGAAACATTAAAAATAACGATCAATTAAATGTTTATAAAACCAGTATAAAAATTTTTATAAAACGTTTACTTTTTACTATAATAGAACCATTTTAAAACGTTTACCAACAAATTTATCTAATGTTTTTTTTATAACATCTATATCCAATTTTATAATAAGTCCTGGACGTTTGTTCACTGAAAAAAATGCACGTAATTTTACATAGAAGTTACATGTGTATGACCGGAAAATTATCTAAATATGATTGGAAAATTTCACATAAACAACTAGGGGTTGTCAAACTGAAGGGGTAATTAGAAAAGCTCTGATTGGTGATCTATGTGAACCTGGCATCCGACTTAAAGAAAATAATATTTTTTAATATTTTTAAAATAATATTTTTTAAATTAAACTCACTTATACTTTGTATACTCGTTTGTATCATCTTTTCATTTCTACTTCAAGGGTTTCAAAAATATAAAGGTTTAAAATAATGTTGACACTCCCTTAAGAGTGTGCTGACAAACAAAATCGATGATGGTACAAACAGGTACAAATGATCGAAATAGCACCCGTTTAGAGATTTCAAATATCTCAAGTAGAGTGGCATTTTTTTTAATCCTTTATATTTTTTAAACTCTTGAGGTACAAACGAAAAGAAAGATACAAACTTGTACAAATCGAGTTTAATGCTTAAATAAAAAAAATATTAAAAAAAAAATTATTTTCTTTAAGTCAGGTGCCAGATTCACATAAGTTTGATTGGTCTCTCTCAAAGAATATTATAATTAAAGCGCGTAGCTGCAAATACTATTATTATGTATTGGGTACTATTATTATGTATTAAAAGACCACTATTTTATTTATGCGTTCTGTCGTATGTCGACAAATTTTTTAAGCCTGTTGATTGGCTATAGGATAGAGAGATCCGAGGATCTCTCTGTCTTGCACACATTTTTCGTACGACAAAACGCACAAATGAAATAGAGGCCATAGAGTATCTCAAGTAAGAGCTAGTACGGACAGAACGCGAATGAGAAACCAGAAATGTATTTGTAATCTGCTACATAGTTAGACATTGTAACTTGACAAATTCATGTTGTTTCATTAAAATGATATATAATTCAATGCGTTTCTTTACTTATTTATTCTTTATTTATATTTTATCTTAAAAAACAACGATTTTAAAACGTTTGTACAACATAGTTATTTTACCAGTTCCTAAAAAAACGTTTTTAAAATACAATAACTTTAAATGGTTTTAAAACAAAAATAACCATTCCTAAACATTTTATAAACGTTGTTATTCTTGGGAAATGAAAATCGGCAAGTAAATCCTAGCACTGGTCTATGCGCTTCATGCGTAATTCGGAACGAATATATGTGGTAATGTGTCCCTTAAATGAGAAATCCTTCTAAGGACTCTAAAGAAGAAGAAGAAAGATTATGAAGAAATCGAAACAAATAACTTAAAGTCTTGAAAGTTATTTATTTTATATTACAATTAAATTATTTCATCTTAATTAATCTTAAATAATTAATTAATTAATTAAAATAACAAATAAGTTTTAAGTTTGTACGTCAATCTTCAAAGTTTGACGTTATATTATATTATTATATTATATTATTATGTGTTGAACATCTTTAATTAATAATTAAAAAAATGTAATAAAATAATATTATATACACTACTCAACAAAAATAGGAAATACTTTCGAACACGTTCAAAATTGCGCAACACATTCAGAACATCATAACTCGGTGAAAAATCATCGTAGACAAAAAATAAAAAAAGCATTTGAAAGCTTGAAATTTCTGTTTTTGAAATCGGTAATTGGTATTTCAATCTTTTACGGGCACAAGTGGAATTAAAAAATCGAATTAAAAAATTTTGTACAAATTTTACAAAGGTCTGACATGAAGTAAAAATTACAAAAATGTGACTTACAGAAGTTGAAACAATGAATCTTCAATTTATTTCTTTATATCTTCAATTTATTTTTTTATTGAGCGTTTATGATTTTTTTCATCGAATTATGAACATTGAAGTAAAAAAAAATCACTTTTGCTTCAATATTGAATAGCTAGGTGAAAAACAAATCATGCAATAATCAATAAAAAAATGATCAATAAATTAAAGATAAAGATTTATTCTTTCGACTGCTGTAAACTGCATTTTTGTGTAAGTTTTACTTTATGCCACAGACCTTTGTTAAATTCTATACAAAATAAATCTCAATCTCTTACGGATATTCATTTATGTTCGTAGCTTCATAAAAAGTTAGATTAAAATATCAATTATATCGATTACGAAAGTAGAGATTTTAATGTTTAAAATGCTTTTTGAAAAATCTCATTATGACTATTTTCGACAAAATTACGCTATTTTTAAGTTAAAGGATCAGTTAGAATTAGTATTAAAAATATCAAATTCAAAGTTTACGTATCTCTATGAAAAATAATTATGAAATGTTGAATGATTACGATTTGTAAAAGCAATTTAGCTTAATGTCATAACTTTTAAATGTTACGAATCAATGTTTTTATATAAAAATTTTGTTACAAACAGTGCTAATTTGAAGTAGATTTTACAAAATTAAAAAATAAACTTCGATGACTTGCACGAAATAAAAAATGTTTTCGGTTCTATATCTGGAAAAAGAGAACATTATTTTTCCAACTGGTAACCCCTATGTGCACATTAGATAACGTTAATGTCGGCGGTAAACATTATTTTCCAGGAAATAATAAAAAAGAGAAATAAGAGAACAAAAAAATTTAGTTATTTCCTACTCTCAGTGAATCTAATCCTAATGTTTTCTTCACATTTACATACAAATACGAAAATATTTTTTCATTTTTATTTCCTGTATTATAAATTATATAATAATTGTGTAATATTCTTTAAACATTAAAAATTACGAAAAAGATTTAGTTTATTTATTATTATAAGAATTGTAAAAAAAAAGAGTATTTATTTAATGTTAAAAGGAATCCAAATCTAAGCAAAAAAAATCTGTGAAAATATAATTTCGTAAACAAATGAATTATAAAAATAATAAAAAATTAAGTGCCTACAATAATTGAAGCTAGTTAATAATCGATCTTTAACGCTTAAATAAGCATTAAAGCTTTAATAAGCATTCAATGTGATTTTTATATATATACTATATGTGTACATGCATATTGGTATACATATTTATAGTCATTTGAACTGCGCGCCGAATTGGTTTTCCGGATTTATAAACGTGGTTAAACTACTGTAATATCAAAATTAAATTAAATTGACAAGTAATTTTTAATAATTCGATACTCAGGTATCATATTAGAAAGATGTTAATGTGTTGAAAAACTGTAAATAAATTTATTGCGAAAAATATTACCTCAGCCGGGAGTCGAATCTGGATCTCTTGTATTCCGTATTTCTTGTACTTGTATTTCTAAGTCTTTAGACTACCGAGACTTAGTAATATTCTTCGCAATAATCAGTATATGTATGGAAACAACATCTTTCTTTCAGACAATATAAATGTAATATAAACAATAAGAATCTTATTTTAGATCGTACATGAAATTTGTTTACTTTTTCATCATATTAACATCATATTAACATCATTCATTCACATGATGCCTGATTGAGCATTGAATTATTAAAAATTGCTTGTCAATTTAATTATGTTATTAAATTAATATTAATTTAATATGCATGTACATTTATAGTATATATATATATATATATATATATATATATATATATATATGTGTGTGTATATAATTCAAATTAAATTATTTAAGATCTAGCTTCGTTATAGGCATTTAATTTCTAATTCGTATTGATTGCGTTCTTATATATATATGGTCTAAAATAAGATTTTTATTAATTAAAGATTACTTCACAAGTATTTCAAATAATCTCTAAAGTTGAATTTAAATAATCTTGCTATGGGCTGACCTTATTATTATGTTTTCAAGTTTCGACATCGATGAAGTAGTTATGATATTGATATTGCGTATAACGACTTGAAACGATAATCAAACTTATCAATGACTTTCCATGGCATAAAACATTTAAGTATTTCTCTGATTTTTAAAGATTTTAGAATTATTTGAAATGATTATTTAAAATATTAAAATATTAAAATGATTATTTAAAATAAGTTATATTACAAAAATATTAAGTTGAAAAAAAATTAAATTGAGCAAACCAATTTTATTATGTTAATTCGTTTATCAGAATAAACCTTTAAGTCACATATTCTTAGAAGATTCATATTTCATTTCTTGTAGATATATAATATTTAACATTATTAATACAATTTTTACCATTTGTGTCTATTTTGCTTTTAAATAATATTATTAGTTAAAATTCCTTTGAAAATATACACTAACAACAATATTTAAAAATATTTACATTAAAAATATATTTGCATTAACAATTACTTTAAAGATTTAAATTAAATTTTAAAGAATATAACAGTATTAATTAGATTATAAATTTCAATTATATTATGAAATAAATGTTTTATAGAGATATTTTTGTGACTGTATTATATTAGAGGATTTTAAAACATATCATTCATATTCATATTTCATGTTGATTTTATTTTATACATATAAAATATGATAAACTGATTCATGTAACTAAAACATATAATTGTGCATTAAAAAAAATAAAAGTGACTTTTTATATCCTTATCTATAAGGAATAAAAGCATATTAACAAACTGTCTCTTTTAAAATTAGATATTTTTTGTTTAAAATTTTTTCTTACAAATGCATTCTTTTTGAAATATTAAAATGATTATTTAAAATAAGTATTATATTACAAAAATATTAAATTGAATATTGAATTAAATTGAGCAAATCAATTTTATTATGTTGATTCGTTTTATCAATCAATAACTGGTTTTATCATGTAATTTTTATTACGTTAAACTGACGTAACAAAGGTTATATCAATCTTTCGCAATCCATATACATAATGAAAAACAAGATTAAAATAAAAATTTCAGCTTTGTAGTGATCCATATCATCTATGCTTATCATCAAATAAGTAGATACGTATTAGATATTCATAACCTTAAATAGTTTCTGCGTGTCTGTTATATGGTTCGTTAGTCCATCATCTTTTTTACAGACCACCGAAAATGATCTTGAAATTTTTCAAGACACCTGGTCTAAAGACAGGCCAATTGAAAAATAAACTACATAAGATATTGCAAATCGAAGCTTCAGTGATCAATCTTGAGACCGAATTGTGTTATTATGTGGAAACAGAATCGCTGGAGGAAGATGAAGTTCAAATATTAAAATGGATCTTATCACCTCTCTCAGAAGGAGAATATTTGCGATGTGATAGTACATTCAGTAATACTGAAAACCACGTTATTGAAATTGGACCCAGGTAAAATTTTATATCTCACAATTATATGTTTTATCTTGTCTTAAGCCTATTCTATAATGTGCTTTTTGTTTCCTGTTTCTTGCTTTTTATTTCTTGCTTTTTTTCTCTTTGCAAGTTTTATCGACAATTGTGTTTCTTGCTACGTATTTCTTGTTTTTTTCAAAATTCGTTAACTTCTATTTCGGGCGACATAAAAGAAAAAGCAGATAAGAAACAAAAAACAAGATGTAAAAAATAGTAAAAAGCAAGAAACAGAAAACAAAAAGCATATTGTAGAATAGGTTTTATAGTTTTGTTTTTAATAATTTTCATTGATGTTTGTATATTATTTTTTTATGTACTCAACAAAAGAATGGATTAAAATTTTTTTCTATCCGAATGCGTATTTTAAAGCGAATATTTTTTTTTTAATTTAATTGGATTCAATTAGATTTAATTAGATTCAATTGGATGTAATGGTTTGGAAAATTGTATTTCCTATTCATAATTTTGAATTTAACAATATTCACAATGCACAGAAAAAGCTAATATTATTTTTAGATTGAAAGGCATAGAGATATGCAATTCCTATAAATGAATAAAAATGCATTCAGGATTGAAAAGCATTCATTTTAATATTCAATATTTCTGAAAATCTGAATCCATTTTAATTCATTTCAATTCATTCTGGATATTACGTATAATATTGCTATGCTTGTTTTTAGCACTGAGACACTACCGTATCTCCAGATATACAGAATGTCTTATAATATATCATATATATATTATATACAGGATGTCCCGAAAGTTTTTGCCAATCGCTTTTGTGTAGATAGAGCGAACTAAACTAAGTCGAAAAGTCCTTCGATTTAGTTTAGTCCGCTCTATCTATACAAAAGTGATTAGCAAAAATTTTCGGGACATCCTGTATAGATGTATATGTAATATAATATAATTATATAATATCTAGTAGTAATATATAGAAGTATCCTAATAAAAAAAAATTTGTTAATACATTAATATGTATAAATATACATAAATATTCATAACACGTATAATCGTATATGTGAAATATATCCATACATATTCATATATCCTTCTTTTTTTATAATTACTTTTTAATAGATGTAATAATGTAATAGAAATATATAGTAATGAAAGTATAAAAAATAATTAAAGGGACAATTTTTGCATTATTTGTTTTAGAGAAAAACAAGTTTGGAAAAATGTTAAAAAAAATTGTTTATACACAATTATGCATAATTTCATATATATTGGATTGTCCGGAAAGTTCGTGCCGATTTTGAAGGAAAATTGAAATGCAGAAGATTTAAATTTTAATATACATTTGTTAAATTTAAATCTTTTGCAGCACGAACTTTCCGGACAACTCAATAATTATACATAAGTCATTTTTTTTACATTTCTTCAAACTTGAAGACGTAAATTTTCTGAATATTTCTGAGTATTTCTGAAAAATTCCAATTTATTTGTATAAAAATTATGAGAAAAATTTTCACAAGGAGAACGATAAAAAAATCCTATCGTTCTGAGTCTGGAATCTGATTCGTGAATTCACTAATTTGAAGATCTTATAGAAATCTTGTACAAATCTTATAGAATCCGATAAAATAAGATAGAATTCATATCCGATCAATCATTATGCTCGCGATAGAAAATGATGTAAACTTATAGAAAACGATACAAATTGATAAAAATCCTACCATTCTCAATCGTTTTCTATTAATTTTTTTTTTATCAGGGAGTAGAGATGAAAATGACCCAATTTGACAATAACTTACCCGGTAAATTACTCGGTAATGTTTTGAGGCTGGTAAAATAATTAAAAGTAATTTAAGAAAATTAAAAAAATAAAATAATTTGATATAAGAGTATTTAGTCTTAAGTTAAAAACGCTTTGTTTAACTTAAATTTTCATTTTGACACTACATATTGATATAATTAGGAAATTATATATATATATATATACGTGGGTCGTTTGATAAATTTGATAAATTTCCATGAAATGATGCTACAATTCATTTGATGACGCGACATCTCGAAAAATCCACTCTTCGAATCCCTTCAGGGCCAAATTTCAGCCAGAAAGGACGCATAGTTCACGTTTGGTAGTCATTTGAAGCGAGATTGGCGCGCAAAAAAGTGCTCTTCCATCAAGACAATGTGTGTCGTCCCACAAATCGACCGTTGCAATGACAAAATTACGAATTGGGCTATGAATTGATTCCTCATCCATCCTATTCTTCGGATTTGGCCCCGTGTGACTTCTTTCTGTTCCCAAACTTAAAAACTTGGCTCGGTGGGAAGAAATTCT
>Ga0157364_1000217_pt1 | contig 32437 bp, 12 predicted proteins | sample AttsexASBM2_FD_111476 | JGI IMG/M metagenome (GOLD analysis project Ga0157364, IMG submission 111476) | Fungus gardens microbial communities from leaf cutter ant in Ribeirão Preto, State of São Paulo, Brazil - Atta sexdens ASBM2 | ecosystem: Host-associated > Fungi > Mycelium > Unclassified ...
AATTGCAATCAAGACCTTAAGATATATAGACAAACTAAACAGCTCAAAGACTGGAAGAAGTTTAAAAGAACTGTCAAAAGAACTAAATATGAATTTTTTGACAACAAAATTGATGAAATCACTAACAAGAAATATGGACCTTGGGAACTCATGAATTGGGTAAAGAAAAGAAAACTACCAGCTATTGAAGTGATTCATTTTAATGGTTGTCCATATATTGAAACATCTGATCTGTGAAATGCTCTACATAGGTCTTTCAATTCCACACAAAGTTATCAAGTCAATATCAGTTTATTAGAAGAAATCCCTTCTAAAGAGGCTTTGACATGGGCTCCTTTTTCTAGAAATGAGCTTTTGTAGGCTATTGAAAAGTGTAATAATTTGTCATCTCCTAAACCAGACAAATTGTCTTGGAGATATATCAAGATGATTCTCAAAAATGAAGAGTGTATCTTCAAACTGATTAATATTGCTAATGTACGTATTGACTTATGTTATTGACCTAATCACTTCAAAACATTAACTACAGTTATTATACCCAAACTAAATAAATTGTCCTACAATACTTCCAAATTCTTTCACCTTATAGTTCTTCTCAATACTTTAGGCAAATTGTTCAAGAAAATGATTGGGAATAGACTTCAATTTCATTTGATATCAAATAATTTTGTTCATCAATATCAACTAGGTAGACTAAAACATAGATCTACTATGGATGTGGGTGTCGCTCTCACTCATTTTATTCAATCAGGATGGGTTAAAAACCTATCTACTAGCACTCTGGCATTTGACATCACCCAATTTCTTCTATCTCTCAATCACCAGATTCTCCCTTTAATACTGGAAAAAGCTGGTTTTGATCTCAAGGTTTCTTCCTTCTTCAAGAACTATCTTGTTAGTAGAAAAATGATGTATTTTTGGAACAATTTCTCCTTTCCTCTTTATAATGTTGACATTGGTGTTGGACAGGGCTCTGCTCTTTCCCCCATTCTATCTGCTCTGTATCTTTCTCTGATTTTTTATATTCTTGAAAAATGATTAAAAATTCTAAAAATTTCCATTTTTATTTTGTCTTTCATTGACAATGGACTTTTTATCTCTCAACACAAATCTATTTCTGTATCAAATATGAACCTTTTTTGTAGCTACAACATTGTATCAACCCTTCTTACAAGTTTTGGACTTGTTGTAGAACATGGAAAAACTGAAGTGTTTCACTTTTCTAGATTCTGAGGAAATTTTGATTCTCCTCCTTTGGATCCTACTCTGCTTGGAGGCTCTGTCCTCCTTCCTAAAGATACCTGGCAATATCTTGGTTTTTTCTTTAATTGAAAACTATTATTCAGATAACACATTGACTTCTATTCCAACAAAGTGATTTCTACTATTAAATGTATGAAAATACTGGGCAATTCAAATAGAGACCTCAATCCTCTTCAAAAGAGATGACTTTACAGGTGTTGTGCACTACCTACAGCACTCTATGGATTCTAACTGTGGTATTATAACAAAGTGCCACTCAATTATCCCCTCAAAATACTCAGAAAAATGCAACAAAGAGCTGTCTTATGGATATCAGATGCCTTTCAGACATTGCCTACAAGAGGAATTGAGGCCATCTCATGCCTCCTTCCTATCTACCTTCATATTAAGAAATTATATAACTAATTTCATTCAAGGGGTTTTTTCCTTTCTCACAACCACATCATTAGATTGATTCTTTCCTCTGACAGACCCAGCAACCATTATCCCTATAATCTGTCTCTCAAAACTCTGACTTTCAAGCAAAGACTTCATCTGAATAGCTTCCTTATTGACATGGACAATAAGAAGAACAAATTTCTCCCTTCTTTTGATCCTCTTAATCATGAATTCTTCTCTGAACACTGTCTTATTGACTTGTTTCCCTATAGATTTTCTTTCCATCTATGGGAGAAAAATGTCAAGAATCATATCAAAAATCTTGATGATATTACTTTAACAGCTTCATCCAATTTCTCATCTATTGTTGTGTCTGATGCAAACATAAAAAATCTTGTCACTATGTCCATTTCATATATCCATATGCATGATAAACCCACCATCAAAACTATTCATTGTGTTATAAATGTCATCTCCACTGAAGTGGAGCTATTTGCTATTTGCTGTGGCATTAATCAATCTGTTGGATTCTCCCAGGTCAAGAAGATTATTGTTATCACAGATTTCTTGTATGTTACTAAGAACATTTTTGATTCATTAATGCATTCTTATCAAATTCACTCTACTGCTATCTCCCACAAGCTTAGAGAGTTCTTTATGTGAAGTAATGATAATCATATCAAATTCTAGGATTGTTCCAGCAAACTTAACTGGCCACTTCATTTATAAGTTAATAAAGATACCAAAAGCTTTAATTCATCTTCAAATTTTCCAAACAAATTGTCTTGGGACTTTTGCAGAAAACACAATTATAATTCTATTACTGCTCAATGGAGAATGCCCTTCCAGGCATCAAATTCCAAAGGAAGGAATTTCTTAGAACTACTTGATGACAATTTAAATCCTATTGAACCATCAGCTATCAGAGGAGAGCTGTAGTTTTAAAAATTTGGTTTCTTTAATTCATTGTGTACTAGAGCTACTAGAGCCATTGTCAATCATGCTCCTATTGGCAAGTATCAACCAAGATTTTTCTCTAGAGAAGATTTTTTGTATCTATGTAGATGTTATCCTATAGAATTTAGATAATATATTCTATATGAGTGTAAGAGATTCAACAACTATTGGAATCCAAGGAGAGATACTATTACTCACTTTATATTATTCCTTATACTTAACAGCAATGCTTTCTTCTTTAGAGAAGACATTACTGTATCATCTTGCATATAGCTTATTTAATTATGATTTTTCTTTTATTTCCTTCTCTCTTTCTTTCCTTTTCTTTTCTTTACTCTGTTTCTCTTCTTTTGTTGTTTTAATCTACATGTATGTAGTTATAAAGTAGCTACCATGGTTTGCCCTCGTGCTCCATATAATAAATTGTTGATATAAAAAAAAGTAAAAGAAACAAAGAGAAAGTGAAGATCAGAAAGAACAGATGTCTTGAGTTAGGTAAGACTTATTGCTATATAGAGAAATTCAACATAGCTCTCAGTCTATGTAGAGTTCTAGAAATTACTCTCTATTTTTTCAAGAAATTTTTGAAAACAGCTATAAAGTATTATAGTCTTTGGGAGTAGCTATAGTTTTTTTTTAAGTCAGGAGTCTAACTTGTGGTCTTCTGCATCACAATAAAGATATAGATTATTTTTGAGATGCTTCTTATGCTTGTCACTAGTTAACTTGCCATTGTTGGCCAACCTAGAAGAGAGGTCTATCTATAGAGAATTAGATTGTTTTTTGGAAGTAGAGAGTAATATGTTGGAAGGAGATGATTTAGTAGATATTTCATAATAAGGTTATTACTAAAACGTGAAATTATATTCAAAGATATCCTAAGTAGTGAGACTAGAGTTGACCCTAAGTAAGTTAAAAAGTTATAGTAGAAGAAAGTTATTGGACTTTGAAGTGTGAAAAAGATTTTTTAACAGATAAAACTGCTCCAAAGTGACAGCAGACTTAGGAGTCTAATAAATATTATCAGATGAAGTTTACACCAGGATATCAAAGTTCATGAAATTAGCTTAGAAATATATAGAGCATGGAAACTTCATGCAATAAGCTTTATAATATGGACTTATCAGAATGACCTTGGTTTCAGCTGATGTGTTGTGCTATATATTTGTTGTGTGGTCACAATTTCAGATAAGTAAATGAAATCTGAGATAGAAGTGAGTACTGATTTGGTATATCATCATTGAATACTAGAAATTGAGTTTAATAGAAGCTTATTTTCATTGATCATCAAACTAGTGAATTATAATGTAATTACTAGTCTTATATACAAATCAGATTTATAGGAGATGTTAGGAGGTTTCAGTAATGAAACACTAAAGAATTGAATAGAGAAACACTACTATGAAAGATCAAATTTAATAGGAGTATCTTTATTATAAAAGACCAGATATCTGAATTGTTACATTATTGCTATAGGAGCATATTTTTATAATGGGTAAACTTGACATATAACATAGAATTAAAAAATAATAGACTTTATTTATTTTTATTTTTATTGCTTTTTTATTTTATTTTAATTTATTTTTTTATTTAGAACTTGTAGTTAGAGGTTAGCATAATATCATACATCTGTTACAAGTCACAGTCACACAATCACATGTTATACAGAAGGACATAGAAGGTTCCAGAACAATGATATTATTTTATATATTAACAGTATGTAATACACATAGTTTTTAGGATAGGCTAACATTAGTATAGTATGAACTAGTAGTCTAGCATATATAAGGTAGATACTTTATACTGAAAACTCAATGGAGTTATCTTATGTAATCCCTATATAAGATTTTTTTTTTGACTTAACTCTAAATCTTAAGTTGTAATACATATCTGTTTACAGCTCATGAGCAAATAGAATTATTGAAAGACTACACTGTGATCTGCAATAGATGCTGTACAAAGTAACCAGAGAAGATATCAAGAAATAGTACTAGTTTCTATATCATATAATATAAGTGAACAAGATAACCATTAGAAAAAAAATAGACTATTCACTATACTTTGTGGTAACAAGAGCACAGCTTGCTATGCCATTAGATATAGTAGAGATGACTTGGTTAGTAACCTACCTGAGTAAAATTATCTTGCAAATAAAATCAAGAAGTTTGTACTAAAGCCAGGAAGTCTAGTCCTAGTAAAAAACTTGGTCATAGAATTATTAGTAGATAAAAAAATGAAATCTTGATACCTAAATACTATTGTAGTAGTCAGATAGCTACAAAAAGACATTTTTATTCCAGTAGAATTAAATAGCTCAGTATGGTAGAATAAAGTAGTGGCTTGTAGAATAATTTCATACCTAGTGTACAAAAAGATAATATTTAGAAACAAAGTATAGGCTCTATCAGATATACCAGAAATGAGTTTGGATGATCTGGAAAAAAGCTTAGTTGAGGTATTCAATAGAGGTACTTTAGTAGATAATACAGATTAGAGTCACTTATAAGGAGTGCAAAACAAAATAAAAAAAGAAGTATAGACTTTTAGAGTGTATTGGATATTATTTAAGAAACAAAAAGCTAAGTAGCTACTACTTCTGATGAGTCTTTACATTCTTGGTCTTCTAGACCTGAAATGTCCAATTGTACTTATCAGTAGTATTCTTATACTTGTAAGTAATATACTTGAGGTTGTTGATAAGATATTAGTAGAAGTCTGGAACAAGATATACTCTATAGTTTGCTTATTGAAAATAGTAGCAATATCATCTTGGAAGATGATATCTTGTTGGAAAAAGGATAGAATAGTGTCAAACAAGATCTAAGCTATGAGAAAGCAAAAGGTTAGGTTCTTGTGAAAAATAGATAATAGAACATCTACCATTATTAAAGAGGTCCAATTCTGACATGGGTGGAATAAGCTAAAGAAAAAATATGGAGAGATTAAACTAGAAAAGTGCTTACAAGAAGATCACTTGAGAAGGATCTGATCCTACTAAACTAAGTTAGAATAAAGATTGTAACAAGTAGGAAAAACTCTATGAGAATAAAAGGCTCATTATAGATAGAGAATTGTGAGAAAAGAGTAGAAAAATGCTATTTATATTGCTTATCTATATGAGAACCTAAGAAGGATCCTTGAGAATGAGAAGAAGGTAGTAAATAAGAAGGTATGAACAAAGGTCTGTAAATAGAGATCTTTAGAAATATAATTGTAAAGAGCTAGTAAGCTAGTGCAATGATCTTTATCTCATCACTGTTAGACTGTTTACTATCAAGAGTACTAGTTACCAGAAGGGAATAATCTCTTTGATATAGTAGTGCTAAATAGGATAGATAAGAAAAATAAAACTATTAAGAAATAGTAAGATATAGAAAGAAAGACTTGTATTTTATTCTAAATGATTACTGAAGGTTGGCTAGTAGAAGCCAAAGCTTGAAAGTTAAAAGAGGTAGTAGTCAGAAGAACAACAAGATGTCATATTTTGGAAGACCAAAAGGTCTTATTATATTAAAATAAAAATTGGAATATCTATTTAAAAACAGCTGGAAAATAAAATATAAGGTTATGTTCTTTTTTAAACCTCTTGTAGATATATTTGACCTTAAATAGTTACTTAATATATAGAAGAAAATAGAAAGCTTATTCAAGAATACTTACAGTAGGCTTAGTAAAAGCATTAATATCTGTAAAAAGAGAGCTCAATGTAATCTTCTTTTGAGAGAGGCATTAGCTGTAATAAATGATATTAGACAACATATCCATGAGTTCAAGATAAGTATTAATAATTCTCCTATGAGTTCACTAGATATAAATGAAGAATTAATATAGTAAAAAACAACTTAAAGAAACTCTCATAAGAAGTAGACTTGCTTATGTATGTCTTGAAAGGATTGTCTCTAAATTAATCATACTGGATAGTCTATAATAGAAATAGACATTCAGAAGCATAAAATAAGAGATGTTTTGTCACATCCTATTCTGACCATCTATCTTATAACTATGGATAACACTTACTTCCTCATCTATACTTTTTAAACTCTTCTGATATAGATTATTTCTCTTCATTTTCTCTCAGATATCCTTACTAGTTCTTGACTAACTCCATAGACTTCTATCTCTGATACCTAAGAATTACTAGTAAACTAGGGTAACTCACTTAATAGTCTTTATTTCAGATAACTACTCTAGATAATATACCTAGTATATAAACTAGTATTTTATACTGTATTGACCTTATTCTGAAAATTGACTAAAAATGACACACTCTTTCAATATTGACAATGACATACCTTGCCACCCTCTAGTAGTTCTAATTCCCTAACCCCACTTCCAAAATTTGTAACCAGTACAACTAGTAGAGGTATAGCACATAAGCTAAAGCCAAAGGTTGCTCTAACTCTATTTTCTGTGTTCTCAGATAATGCACAAATAACTTAATTTAGACTTCTGAGATGCCCTATCAAATCTTGAATAGTAAAGTATGAACCATATCTAACATATTTAAAGAATTAACTTCTCTTACAAGCAGAAATCTGGCTATCTGGAAAGATAATAAGTCTCACTTAGAGATATCTAACTTTATGACCAATATCGAAGAAACCTGATTACAAGTAGAATGTAAGAACAAATACTATTTATAAAGAGAGGGAGAATGGAAAAATACATAGAAAAATTGTAACTTGCAAATAGAAAAAGAGGGTTCATAAGTAGAAAACAGATCTAAACAGAGAGTAAGATGTTATAAAATTTTTTTAAAAATTTAAAAGTTATAAGAAAAACCAAGCAAAAGATGGTTTATAATTGGATGTTTTATAACTTAAGATAGCAAAAATAAACTTAGTTTTACACAAAAAATAGTAGAAAGAGACTTATATTGAAAGTAATTTAAGTTTACAAGAAAAAGCAAAGATGAATTTAGTTTATACCAGAAATAGTTTTAGTTTTACACTAGAGACAGGACTTATATCACACAACAGGTAAGAGACATAGTATAGAAAGAAATTATTATTAGACAGTAGATATACAGAATAGATAAAAGAATATTAGAAAGAGCACATCTCTTTTACTTGGCTGACTTTGCTGACTTCTTAACATAAGAGAAGACACTAGCTAAATAAGGAAGAGAAAGATAATAATAGTGCTAACCTAAGGTTTTAAAAAAAGAGCTATCATAGTCTACAGAAGTTAGAGTGGTTTTGAAAAAAAAATAATATATATATATAATTGAAAAGAGCTTACATAGCCTCTTGAGAGAGAAGGCCATCTGGATCAGAAACAATAGTATAAGTAGTGGTAAAAGTCTTACTTTGAGTGGCATGGTCAGCTATAAGGCTATTGTCAACTTAGAAGAAAGAGTTTTGAAAATTACTAACTAAAAGTGGATAATATAAGCTGCAGTAGCAGAAGTCTTGACAAGAAAAGACAAAGAGTATAATGTTTGGATTTCAAGTTGATGTATGAAAGGTATTTGAGCTTTCCAGTAAGATTCTAAAAATAACATTAGAAAGAAAAGTAAAAAGAATAAACTGGAATATATATTATCTCTTTATAACTAGAAAGCACAAAAATAAGAAAGGCAGTAACAAAGTGGAGACTATCATAGTACACTTGGACTCTTATATTTTATTTTTATTTTTATCTATTTTTCTTGATTTGATTTTGCTTTTCTTTTTCTTTTCTTTGATTTCTTGAACAATATATGACTATAGTCACATGACATTATATCATAGGCCTAGAACATAAGAGAAAGGGCTAGAAAAATAACATTAAGATACATATTTATAGCATGTTTACCTTATAGTGTATATATGATATACTTATAGCTGACATATGAACATTAGAGTAAGATTATTTTTATTGTTAGACTAGTAGTATAAATAGGATAGTAATACATTGGAAACTTCTTATTGAGTTCTTTTGTGATCTTTATGAGACTCTTATTCCATAAGACTACTTAGTATGCTATTGATCATCTTAATTAGTGGTTGCTACAACAAGGACTGGCTTACTAGATGGAACAAAAGTCAGAAATCTAGCTTTTTTGTAATGAATATGACTAGTAAATTTAGAAGAAGAATTAGCAGAAGGAGAAGGAGACATTGGTAAAAAATATAGGAGTAAAACAATATAGTTATAGTCTGGAGTATCAAGAAACCAGAAAAGAAATTGGGGGAGAAGCTGGAGTTTAATCTAAGATAAAGTCAGGAATGAGATTTAGTAAATATTAGATAAAAAGACAGTCTGAATGAAAGAAAAAAATTAGAACAAATAATATGAGAGAAATAAGAGCAGAAGAGTTTAAAGACTTTATCAAAAAGATCTGAGTCAGTTAGAGCTATGAGGTCATTAGATTTACTAGACTCAGTAATATTGCTGAAATCAATATTAAAAAACAAGAAGAGGTATAGCTAGAAGGGAATTGGTGACAAAAGCTTTAATTAGAGATCTAGTAGAAAGTTTATCAGTAGTATATAAGAAAGTAGAAATCAAATGAATCTTAGCAAGAACACTAACCATCAGTTCAAATGCAAATTGGTATATGTAGCTGGATATAATTGACAAATGTACATGAGTGGAAAGTTTCTTCTTTAGTAAATTTTTCTCTTCTTCTTATATGTTGAAGTCCAACTTTTTATGTTGGACTTTCAGTCTAACTGAGATAAGTTTATTATTATCATTCTGTCTATCATTTGTGTATTAACTATCATAATCTTAGAGAAAGCTGTTAGAGCAACATAGAAAAACTAAATGTAAATATAGTACTTATGAGATGGTGAGAAGTTTTAGAGAAGACTGAGAACTTATTTATAGTAAGGAAGAGATATTACACTAGAAGTATTTAAATACTTTTTTATTTTTAGGTCAGTGTCTACTCAAGAGACAATGTAATAGTTATTAAACAAACTAGATCTCAAATATGAAATATTTAGTAACAAAAAATACCATAGAACTCACAAGAAATTAGTTGCAAAGAATGAATACTTACAAGCATAACTAAGATCTTTATAGATATCTGGATGGGAAAACAAGATAGAAATATAAGTAATCAAAAATAGAAGGTTTTAGTATAAGTAGGAACAGCTAGTAGAAACAACTAAAAAGAAAGAGAATTAGCACTCATGAGTAGGAAAAGGCTATTAGGCTAATATTAGGTTAAGAATAGAAAAAAGACTATATATTTCTAAAATCTTAGAAGGTGTTTTAGTTTTCATTCTCTATTTCTATTCTCTTTTTCTTCTTTTTTACAAGCAGTTTAATTGCTATTTCTTGAATGTGTAATATTAGTACTAAGCTTTTACTTTTGGACAAGTTTTAGTGTCAGAGTTGAAGATAGTAGACTTGAATTATTTTTATTTTTATTTATTTCTTATTTTGAACTTAGATTTAGGAATTAGTATGATATCACACATGATTGTCACAAACTGTCACATAACATAAAATTATGTCACACATAACATGTTACAAGTCACAGTAACAGTTACACAATTATATATTATACAGAAGATTCTAGAACAATGATGTTATATTATATAATATTATACCATATGTCAATGGTATGTAATATATAGCCTTTAGAATAGGCTAAAACTCATGTAGTACATTAGTCTAGCGTATATAAAGTAGATACATTATACTAGGAGCTTCATCAAGTTCTCTTATGTAAACTTTATACAAAGTTTTTTTCCTAACTTAACTCTGAGTCTTGAATTGTAATATTTAGAGAGTTCTAGCAGTCTAAAAAAGGTTAGCAAGATGAATATCAGTTGATATCATCAGTTATAAGATTTAACTTGAGAGATGTCTTTGAAGTGCATCATTTAGAATAGATAGTATTAGTATAAGCTCTTAAGAAGTTATGCAATCTATTTACTAGATTTTTCAAGAGAACTTGTTACACAATATAAGATTTACTGTTTAGAAGTGTGTTAGCAAGGGAATGTGTTTGTGAGTGGATATATTCTTTTTAACATTCATTTTATTGGTACTCTTTTGTATTTATAAGTGTCTTATCAAAGAATTCATATTTTTTTCTTTTATCTTTGCTACAGATTTCTAATACTGATATCATTCTCTTTGAAATTTTTAGTATACAGTTAGGAGCTGATGTTGCATAGTTCTTGTTGTATCCTAGTAATATCCTCTTTCCTGCTTGACCACTATTACTAAATATTACTGAGTCATGTAAAAGTAGTTATTTAACTTCTTCTAATACTCTTATATGTATTAAGGGTATATTCCCAGTATTTTTCAACATTTTATATATTTTGGTGGCTAGTATAGTATATGGAATACTGTGTTATGACTACTTCTCACTTTTGCTAATTGACCTTGGAGTTATAATTTTTTAGCCATGTAAAACTAAGAATGAAATCTTGCTTTCTTAGACTAAAAACTACAAGCAAAGCCTGTTTAAAGTAGGACTGGTGATACAAAACTATATTTATCATTTTGAATATCTGTTTGTCCTTATTAGAAATACCATTAACATTATAGACTGATATAGATTTCAAGAGCCTATAAATGTTTATATAGTGTTTTTCTATAAAGCTTCAGTTAATAAAAATCTCTATAGCTTTGGAGTCTACTAATACTTAAACAGAAAATGTTTTGGAGGTATCTGTAGTTTCAAAAGTGATAGGAACATATAAAAAGGTTTTATAAGTATTGAAAGTATTGATTGTAGACTTTAGAGATAACTTCTTTTATCAAAGGCATCTGACAAAAGTTGAGAGGTTGGACTAGAGTAAACAAATAGATGTATCTAATAGGTTACTATTCTTGGGATTATATTCTTCTATCTTAAGTATAGCAAACCTATTTACTAGTAGTTAGAGTATACAAATCACCAACTTCTCTATGCAAAATTCTTATCTATAATGCTATCAAAATTATTCTGGTCTGTAGGCTCTAACTACTATATGATCTCCATATTCTTCAATATATATAATTCTTCTATTAATTCTTTCCATTGCTTAGCAGTTAGTTGCTAGACATATAACCTTATTGGATACTCATACACTATAAAGTTTGGATCTTCACAGTAATAATATTCTTTGACTAGGATAAAATAGGATTTTTGTGCAACATCTATATCTATAGAGATATTTTCAGGAAACATTAGCAGTAGTTGTCATGAAGATAAGAATGAGATAGAGAGTGGTTACTTAGAGATAGAAATGACTGAGAAATTCTGTGATATTTGGAAGTAACATACTAAGTCAATTAAAATACTTTATTTGCTTGTTAGGCTTAGTTAATTCTGTATATAGCTTCAAACCAAGTAGTAAGATCTGTATTCTCAGATCTCCCAAATAGCAAGATTGCAATCTGGTTCTGGATCACTAATTAAAGTCTATAACAGGATTTAATGACTATAGTATATAAGTTGATGTAGTTAGTTTTTGAGATCAAGGTTTAGAACTTATCTAAATAATTCTCTACAAAACAGCTTTCTTGATAGTAGATTATTTCTTCTAACTTGTTGATAGTTTCTGTGGTGGAATTGATAGAGAAAAAGTAGATATAGAAAAGTTCTACAAACTTTGGTTAGATGATAACAGAAAAGAAATTTGTACTGAACTCTTCTCTAAACAAGTCTTTTAACTATTTTGTAGCTTAGCCACCCCTGAAAAAAAGAAAGCCCAGAAAATTTTGTCTTGATTATAAGTAAACTAGTTAGTAGACTAGCAAATATATAGAGAACAAGAGCTTAAGAAAGCTCATTTTACTTGTCAATCACTGCTAAAGTCTAGAGATAAGGAAATATAGGGTTAAGATTAGCAGAAGGAATTTTTAGATGTAGGAGCATTAGTTAATGAAGGGAGTCTTATTGTAGAAGAAGAGAGTATATCTACAAAGATAGTAGTAGAGTTGGATATAAGAGAACACAGATCTTGGAGTTGGTTCACAAGGCTGGCTAGAATATTGTTAGTGTTATATTTTGAGGCCTGCTGACACTTGGCTACTTTTTTGAAACAGTGCTGAAGAAGCTCTAAGGTTTTTTTGATGTTAACAGAGGTCATAGGATGGTCACTAGGAGAAGGCACTAGTTAGGAGATAAGAAAAGGCAAGGAATGTTGAGATATAAGGGTGGGCAGTCCTAGACTGCTAAACCAATTAATATATTGAGATTCCAGAGAGAAAGATCCTGTTCTGCTGTTAAGGTAACCAGACAAAGACCACAGAGTTACAGTAAAGTTTACAACTCTAGGAAAATCATAAGTAATATTGTTCAACAGTGTTATATATACAACTCATCTCTAGAGAAACCCTAAGAGAACAGAATGGAATTTCTTAGAGATAACAGCTACTCTAAGTACCTAGGAGTCTATTCTAATCAAATATAATATTAGGTAGAATATTTGGTAACATAACTATAGAATAATGAAGCTGTATAGTCCAAAACCTCAGTGGAATATTGCTAGATAGTAGAAGCTCATTAATTGGTGGACAAGATGGAATAAGCAGACATCTGTGGAGATACTACAGGATTAAGAGGGTCTGACAGTATTGTAACAGAATATTGGTACAGAACTTTGGGGACAAGAAAACTGTGGTGTTGACTCAGACTTTGGCAGATACTATAAACCTAACTTTAGGTGAAGCAAGTTCTCTTACAATTATTCTCTTATAAGACCCTATATATAATCTGTCTTTTACAGTAGTGTTATTCTTCTATTCAAATCCCACAAGTATTTAGTCTCTCTTAAACTTTGCTTTACCTCTCTCAAGTTGTGATTATATGGTAAGTAAATGGCATAGCACATAAGCTAAAGATAAGATTATTTTGAAAAGCCTACAAATCTTTGTTTCTTGGACAAGTTTCTATATTTGGTTTAAACCTTATACAACTCTGTAGAATTTCACTTCTAAGTATGGGCTATATCTGATATTTATGTTACTTATTAGTAGATGCAATTTTAGCCATCTTGTTGTTGAAAAGGTGTTATTTAGCCTGTCTAGTTGCAAAGAGAGAACCAGTCAGAGTACTCTCTAGTTTATTTGTGAGTTTCTAGTATAATTTTACACTCATTGTTCCACCACTCCTAAGACCAAGTAGTGATTGTAATTATCTTTATATAAGTAGCCCAGCAGTCAGCAGAGAGCTTAGGGATTGACTTAAAGAGTGAGTTGAGATTAGCAACAGAGTTTAGTGTATAAAAGTTGAGTTAAGAGTATTCTTTACTCATAGAGAGCAAAAAGGCCACTTTCTCTCCACTGTCATGTTTTGGAACCATTCTACATATACAAATATTCTCTAGAGTGATAGAAGGATCAACTATAAGAGAGGTATGGTCTGAAGGCTATCTGAGATTAGGCTCAATACAATAGGAAACTTGAGCACAACTCATGCCTAAGAAAATAAAGTCAATTACTGTATTAACATGGTCTTAGATGTCCAAATAATGAGTAGAGACAGGAAGCACTAGAATAGAGTACACAAGACTGTAAGAGTTTACCAAGTCTCTCAAGATCTGGCCAGCTACAAGATGTGAAGAAACAAATAGGTTCTATTCAACATCTCTGATATTAAAGTCTCCTCTCATATACAATAAGTTGGGAATGTTCAGAACTTTATTGGACAAGAAGTCCACAGTAGTATGAAGACTGTTAGAGTAGACATTCATAAAGAATTGGCATTTGCCTATATTTCTATAGTCAGCTATGTCTCTTCTGAGAGTAAAACAAAGTCTGAATAGTCTAGAATGAATAAAACACATAAATTTAGGTATCTACTCAGAGTTTTGTGGAAAACAGATCACCTAAGTCTAATTTGGATGAATGGGAGTACCAAAAACTTCATCTCCTTTAGGTATTGTAGTAGATAGAACAAAGTGAATAAAGTTTTAGAAATATTCCTAAATAAAGAGGATATTCTACAAGTCTGTTTGTATTTCAAGAAAACTATCTACTAGTATATAGTTTTTGCAAACACTTTGTGAATAAATAAAGAGCATATTATATACTAGACATACTAACTGACTACCTCTACTGTGGCCAGTTATAATACTACAGTTGGCTTGTCAAGAACACATCTCAGCAGCCTTGTTAATATACTATTGCTTGTTAAAGCAATGGTGCTATAATGAACACTTATTGTTATCAGCAGCATAGTTCTCTTTGTAGTTTAAACACTTGAAAGTGTGAGAACAAGGTGCACCAGCTGCAGTAGCCTCTTTATGAAGATTAGACTTGAGATTAGTCTTGTAACATTAAGCTAAGAGTCTGTAGTTTTCCACTCTGTGTGAACTACCACACTTCTAACATTTAGTGCCTTGAGTATGACAAGTATGTGTTAAGTGTTCCCAGTGCTCAAAATTGTAACACTAAGCAACCCCAGAGTACATAGTAGTTTTCCAGACTGTAGAAGTATGTTGCTCAATGTTAAAAAGGGTCTTGTCTTCAGAGCCTCTTTGGGAGTTTTAGATGTCAATCTAGATTACTGACACATTAGAGCTAGGAGATGCCTTTATAATACAAAGTATAAATGCTAATATAATTTTCTTAAAGAGAGAAGAGCTAAAAGGTAGAAGAGCTGTTGTTATCTGGACAGGAGTAATTGACAAAGAAATGTCAGAGTTCTGGTAGAAAACATCTAAAATCTTCAAAAAAAATTTAGACTAAGATAAGTGAGGCTTCAACCTAGTAGTCTCACTGAGATGAGTAGTTTTCTTCAGTTACTACTTAATTACTCCCAGCTTTGCTGCTAAAGTAACAGAGTTGATAGATATAAACACACTATCCTATGTCTTGCAAACAGATTCTATTCTAAGTTTGGAGCAAGCCTCAACCAAGCCCTTATTACAGAACTCAACTATAAGAGCAGTATTGGCTACAATAATCTCTGTAGTGGAAGAATCAAGTGGAATTAGGACCTGCCACTTAGTAGGCCTATGAGTTATCATTTTAAGTATCCTTGAGGTACTAGGATAACTGGCACTTCCTTGAGAAGTACCTATACTGCATAAGTTAGCCTAGTATATAGAAATAATTTATAGTTTGAGAGAGGTTATAAAATACCTCCTTAAGCTATATAACAAGTGTAGAAAGTCCTTATGAGATGAGACAAGAGTAAACCTTAAAGCTTGTTGAGTAATGTTAGCTTTTACAGCCTAAGTAAATGATTTAACCTTGAGATTAGATTTGGAGGCCAAGAAAACAGAAGAAGATGTTATTTGGGGCAGCTTGATATTCTTAGAGGTTGTTATAGCTAGACTAGATATCACAGTTGAACTAGGACAAGATATCATGGATTTTAAAACTAAACAAGTTGTTATAGCCTTATAAAAAGAGAAAGTCTGTAAAATAAGCAATGTTTTGCTTCTAGAGTTAAAAAAAGATATAAAAGAAAGAGAAGGGACTTTGATCTTTCCCTTGTACTTTTATTAGCAACTAGAGTAAAAGCAACTTCTTCAGCCTCTGGTACATTAACAGTTATCTTAACATCAGAAAAATGTATTGGAAAAACCATAAATAGTTGTTATAACTTCTACAAAAGTAGGAGTATTAGATTGAGGTAAAACTTTAAAGTAATTCTATCCAGCTTCAGAAATTGTCTGGAGTAGGTTCTAGACATAAGAGCCAATTTTCAATATAGTAGAGAATTTGTCAAAAAAAAATTTTCCAAAAGAATGTTTTTATAAAGTGTGTAAGATACTCAAGGAATAAAGACAATATCTTAGCATTAGTCTCTAGGTACTCAGAATAACCAAACAGTGACAGTACATAGTAGTTATCGTTCTATGAAAGTTATTTCCACAGCTCAGTATTATAAGTAATATTGCTATTTCTCAATTGGGAGGATAACTCAGCTAATTCATGGATTAGATTGAATGGTCCAAGCATGAAGGATTAGAGTCTTTAAGTACTTTTGAGGGTAGTTTCTGCTCTAGAAACCAAGTCTCTGCTCTCCTTGGCAGATTACTGATCATTTTAGCTTATAGTAGATGATTTCTCTTTAGGAGTTAAGGCAGGAAAAGCAGCAGAGAGCTTAAGAGAAAGTACTTTTTTAGAGGAGAGTCTGCCTGTAGTTACTCTTGAAGCAGTAGGTGTTTTAGAGTTTAAATCTATGTTCTTTCCTTTACTTTCTTCTGAAAAAGATAGAGGTAAGGCCTTAGGAGTGGTATTCTTGCAAATAAAAGAAACAGAAATGCTTCTTGAGAAGTGTCTTGCAATATAATGAGTTTGAGATCTCTCTTTTGAATACACTCATTTGTTAGCTTTAAAACTGGCTCTAAAGAGAAAATTAGATAATTTTGGAGACTTACTTATATATTAAGAACTATTTTGAAGACTAGAAGAAAGTACCAGATTTTTTACTGATTTATTTGGATTTTTCAAGTTAATTGTGGTGGTGGTTAAAAAAAGAAAAGATTGAGTTAGTTCATATATGTTTATACTAGTCTATTCTCAAGTGTAGCTAAGATCTTTTATAATGTTCTACCATTATGTGAAAGTGTGACAGTGACAAGTGTGACTCAAGCTGTGACATATATTATACTATATGTGACTTTGTGACTATCATATGTAATATTACATTACATTATTTGAGTTAAGTTTAAAGAAAAAAATGAGAAAACTAAACTAAAAAAAGAAATAATAACTTGAGAGAAATAGACTTTGATCTTTACCAATTTCTCTCTAACTTCTTTAAGTATTTCACTTCAAACTTCTTATTATTCTGTTAGAGCAGAATTCATATCTGGAAGAGAGGATAATCTATAGAAAAAATATAGATAATGTCAGATGAAGTGTGAAAATTTATTTGAGAGGTATAAAACATAAATTTGGTATAATCTTAGTTTTATATATACTATGCTTCTTTCAGACACAGTTCATACTTGAGAGTTAGATAGGTTCAATGTAAGAGGACAGGCTTTTCTGAACTCTTTCTCTTCCATATTTTTGGCTGATCTATGATCTGTGATCCTTTCACACATCTACATTCATCTACTCATTCAATTTCCCATGCTCTGGACTCCTTCAGGTTATATACCAATACTTCCAACTATCTAAATATGTCATTAAACTCACTTTTCTGTACTCCTCTACTCTTCTGCAACACTCTGTGGTCTTCTAAAGTCTTCTAGCATCATTTGAACATCCATCTATTTACTTTTCCATGTTCTGGAAGTACCTGTTAAGCTCTTTGGCTCTCTTCCATTTTGGTTACTCTATTTTAAACTATTCTTGATTACTTAATTATCATCATTTCTTGCTTATGTAATTGAAATTCTGATACATTATAATAGATCTGTCAATATATAAAGTAGTTGCTACCTTCAAGAATCCTCATTCTGTTCTCTTAAGATTTCCTGAAGATAAGTGTGTAGTTTAGTATTTCTCAGACAATAGACTTAGGATTTCCTGGAGGTTTGAAGTGCTAGGCCCTTCCACCCAGTTGCTCTAACATTCAATAAGTATGGAAACTTATCAAAAAGATAGAGTTGTAGACTTCCAGAATAACTTTAGCTTTAGCTTATGTATTATACTGTTTACATATCATTTAGTCATAACTTTGGAGAGTGAAATAGAGTTTGAGAGAGAGAGTTCTGATAGAGTAAGTATATTGTTTTAACACCAAAGAGAACTATGGTTAATTATTAGACTGGAAATCATAGAGTTGGACATAAAAGAAATTGACATCTTTTTGGGTATCACATCAAAAGCAAAATTCTGCTGTTACCAATAATTATACCTTATATTCTACAGATGTTTGCCTCATGTATTATATGACTTGGAAATAGGTATTAGAGTTTGTTTCATCTCTTAACTCATACTTACTATGTCTTGTGTTTTTCTTATATTACATCAGTCAGTAATATCTCCCAACTTAAATAGGGAAATAGTGTTCTCTGTCATTAGTACTATTAGGATCTTCTTAACCAAATCCAAGATCCTATTTTTATCTAGGAACAAAATAAGCTAACCTTGTTTCAAAACATATATACTCTAATAATGACTATTGATCATTACTACTGAAAGTGTGACTGTAAGCATAATTAGGTATGGTTGGCAGAAAAAAAGGCTTTCAAGTCTCATTCCAGAAAGCAAGATAAAGCTTCCTCTGTCACTAACTCCATAATGTTACAGAATAATTTCCAATATTCTCTAATAGTCTCATCTGCAAAATTGTTACTCTCAAAATTATCTAATTTATTGTCTTCTGCTTCCAAAAGTAGTCAAGTTTTCTGCAGAGAAATCTCTTATCAAAGCTGGCCAATAATGGCAAGTTAACTAGTGATAAATACAAGAAGAGAGTTAACAACAACCTCTATCTCTATTGCAGAGCTAGAAACCACAAACTGGACTCCTGTCCCAAAAAGCAAACTCTAGTCACTTTTAAAGGCTACAGTGCTCAAGCAGCTGTAATTTCTAAGAAGTCCTTGGAAAAATAGAAAGTAATCTCCAAGACTCTGCACAAACTAAGAGCTATATTAGAATTATTTGTATGACAATAAGTCTAGTCAGACTTAACACATTTACTCTTTCTAATTCTCATTCTTTCTTTTTGTCTCTTTTCTTATCTTTGATCCTTAGCTAGAACCACCTTGATAAAATTCTGTTTTGTGCTCTTGTTGACTTTAGATTTACTCATTGCTTTGTAGACTTGAAGTTCATATATACTCATAACCTAAAGACCTTTTCAATTCCACTGGTTGAACTTTGCTTGTTTGATAGATTATCAAATAGTACTATTTCTGAAATTGTTGTTATATCTGCAGTCTTTCCTTCTAGTAAATATATAAACTTCTATGTCATCCTACTTGATTCTTCCTGCTCTTTAGTTTTTGGATATAACTAGCTCACCTGACACAATCTATTAATTGACTAGATAAATGGATCAATAACTTTTTGTTCATTTTTGTAGAAAAATCAAGTTCTATCATGTATTGTGGCTAATATACCATTGGTATTTCTGTTAATTCCTGACATTTCTCTGCAACCACCAAACCCTGCAGTTTTCATATCAACATCTGAAACCCCTATGTTTACTTCCAAGTGATCCAACATCATTATTGGTATATCAGCCTTTCTTTATATGTTAAAACTTCTAGGTTCCAATAACTTTCAAATCTGTCTTTACTCAACTAATGTTTAGGCAAACTCTGTACACAAAGCAAAGTCTGCTCTAAACCTTTCCAACATCTCTTTCAAGTATTATAAGTTCACTGATATTTTCAGTAAATCCAAAGCTGAACTTATTGGCCTTACAATCTCAAGGTCAATCTGAAAGAAGATGCTTCATCCTAGTTAGCACTATTTAATTTATTTTAGCATCTAAATAAGAGGCTCTTAAAAAATTCATTAAGGAAAACCTGAACACAGAATTTATTTAACCAACCTCCTCTCCTTACAGTACTCTGGTTCTTTTTGTTCAGAAAAAGAATGGATTACTACACTTTTACATCAATTTCTACAGACTTAACTATGTTACCAAAAAGGATTGCTATTCACTTCTTCTTATTTTAGACCTACTTGACTCATTCTGTAAAGTCTGGGTATATACCAAGATAGATCTTTATTATGTGTATCATCTTGTTTACATATTTGAAGATAACAACTGGAAGACTACTTTCTAGACTTGTTATAGGTCTTTTTGAATAGTTTATAATGGTTTTTAGTCTTACTAATGCTTTTGCCATCTTCCAACAATTTATGAATGACATTTCTTTAATCTTTTGGATGTTTGTGTTATGATCTACCTTGATAATATGTCTGCATACTGCAAGTATATCAAGAAAGTTCTCAGATATCTCTATAAGGCTAGTTTACATACCAAAGTAAAGAAGGGCAAGTTTTATTCCAAGTTGGTAAAGTATTTGTGATATATCCTTTCTCTTTTCAGACTTACTATGTCAGATAACAAAATTAGAACTATCTAGAATTGGCCAGAACTAAAGAAAGTCAAGAATATTTAATCTTTCTTAGATTTTGCCAATTTTTACTACTAATATATTTTTTAATTATTTTGATATTGTTATTTCACTAACCTATCTTACCTGGAATAATATCTCTTGGAAATTTGATAATTCCTATCATGACATTTTTAACTCATTGAAAAAAGTATTTATCTCTATGTCTATTCTCATCCACTAAATCTCTGATATATACCTCTTTGTAGAAATAAACATCTTTAATTACACTCTTACTGTAATATTTTCTATTATGGATAAAAATAATAAATTTTATCTAGTAGTTGTAGTCTTTTACTCTTAGATTTTTATCTCTATAAAGTTGAATTATAATATCTATGATAAGGAACTTTCAGTCATTTTTCAAGTTTTTAGAATTTAGTGCCATTATTTCAAAGATCTTACCTTTTCTATTGATATTGTTATAGATTACAAAAACTTAGAGTATTTTTTCACTACCAAGGTTTCTTTCATAGTTTAACCTTGTTATTTGGTTTTGACCAGGTTGTCTAGATACTAAGTCTAATACTCTTACTAAATAGTGGGATATCTATTTTAAAAAGAAGAATACTGGCTATGCCATAATTAACTCTTTTAACTTCAAACCAATTTTCACTCATAAACAACTTACAGCCTCTGTTAGAGTAAAAATCCTCATTTCTCTTTTATCTTATACAGAAACTGTTGTTAATCTCAATATTCTTTACTATAATATCCATACCACACTTTTAGATGACTCTATTGCTGCAAAATACAACTCTATTATAGAAGGCCACTAGTTTATGGACTTTTCAAGACTTCTCTTTCTTGATAGCAAAATCTCTGTATTATCTTCTAGTAATCTCTATACATATACTCTCCAATATAATTATGATTATATTTCAGCTGTTAAAATAGAACACTGGAACTTTTTTGCTACAGATATTTCTGACAAAGCTTCTGTATAAATGTACAAAAGTTCTGCAAATCTTGTATCACTTGCATGCAATCCAAATCTTAGTATTATAAGCTATACATATCAGACTTCAAGAAGATAGACTTGTTTTCTTTTTGTTTTTTTCTCTTTTATTTCAATTTTATTTCAATTTTTCCTTATTTTGACTTAACTAAAAGGTAGTGATATGACAAGTATATAATAGATATCACAGGAAAGTTATAATATCATGTGATACAAAGAAGAATATAGAAGGTTCTGGAAGAATTATATTATAATATTATGGTTATAGTATGTTAACCTTATATATACTGCATAGCATTTAGGGTAAATTAGATATAGATATATATAAACTATAATATAAAAGTATATAAGATAGACAGATTTGTACTAGGAATTTTATTGAGTTTTCTTATATTAATCCAATATAAGATTTATCTTCTGCTCTTAAAATTTAGCTTAAGTTATAATACTATGGATTTCTCAAGCAACTTTTTATCTCCAAATATTCTTAGAATTCTATTTTCATAGATTTTATCAAGAAACTTCTATTATCTTACATGTTTAATACTATTCTAATAATTGTTGACTGGCCTACTAAGCAGATAATTTTCATTTCTACACACAACTTTGTAGAGTTAGTATGATTATTTATTCTTCATATATTTTTTATAGTTCTCTAAGCATAGCTTTGAATATGTACCTCCACTTTACTACCCTGAAGGTGATAGACAGACAGAACATATGAACCAAACTCTAGAGTAATAGTAATAATGTATATTGTAACTACTAGCAAGATAACTGGTCTTAACTTCTATCTCTTGCAGAGTTTTCTTACAATAATACTTCCAGTTTTACTACTGGTATCTCTTTGTTTTTTGTTAATAAGAGTTATTATCCTAGCATCTCAGTGCACTCTGAATATAATATTGCTTCCTTCTAAGCCTGTAACTTTGCATAAATTGCAGAGTGCTCTCAAGTCTGAGATTTCTATACCCTAACAGTAGTACCAAAAGTCTACTAATATATATGATTTCAAAGTAGATAATAAGATAAAATCATTACTCAATCTAGTACTCTGTTATTCACTCTTTATCTCTTAGAGTCTACTTACTCCATATATCTAGTCTTCTATATTTTTATATTTGAACTAGCTATCTTCAATACATTTTTTAAGAAAACTCAAACTCTAGTACCAGTCATCATCAACAAGATTTCTGAGTATAAAATATCATAGATTGTGAACTTCAAAATTGACCAAAAAAAGACATGCAAGCTCTTCTGTAAGGTCATTTGGCTAGAGTATGAAAATACCAAGAATAAATCTAAGTAGCTTTTTACTATGAAACTTGCTTATACTGTGAACTTGGTTGCTAATTTCCACAGTACTTACTCTACCAAGCCCAGTTCTTTCTCTTTGTCATAATTATTTTACTAAAAAGTCTAAACCTTGGCATCTACATATTTATAACAGAATTTCCTCTTATTTTCTTGTTTTTACTTATTTTTTCTCTTATTTATTTTTATTCTTAATTCAGAGAAATAATAATAATAAACAAAAAACTAATTATTTAGTATAAGATAAGAGATGGTATCTATACTAACTCTTTTTCCATATTCTCTTTCTCAGCTCCAACCTCTACAAAGTAGATGTTTCTTGTCTACTCTTCTTGTCTTTTATCTTCTCCTCACTTTTATTGGGACTAATCTTCTATCTAGTTATGAAGTTACTCTAAAGCTTCTTCAACTTGTTCATAAAGTAGTATTGTTCCTATACTAAGTTTTAGAGAGACTTAGTAACTTTGTGGTATTTCTGGACTTAGTTTCTAAATGTCTGTTTGATAATGCTCAGAACTTTACTATAGGCTAGGTTCATACTCCACAGTCTAATAGCACTCACTTGAGTAGAGATATACTATTATTTGATAGTAATATATCTTGTATTAGCTAGAGATCTGCTATAGAGGAGAAAAAAATATAAAAGAATAGAAAAATTACCACTTATAGCTATTGTGCACCAAGCACTCCTGTTCAGCTAACATATACCTATCATAGAAATTCTCCTCCTTCTATCTTTACTAGTCTCTTCTCTTTTTTGAAAATCTTCTTTGCTTGTTTCCTTTTATTTTATTTAAGAACTATGACCAGGCCTTGTCTTTTAAGAAGATCTCAAGGATCTTTCTCCTCTGTATGTTTTCTTTTCTTTTTCTTGTACCACTTCTATTTAGCCTCTCTCTTTGTCTTAGCCCATATTGCTCTCATCTTATATTGTGTCTTTGTTGTATCTTTTAAATGGGCTAGAATTATGTTTTGCCAAGATTTTAGACTTGAGGTCTAAAGGATTTGGGGATTAAATAGGAAAGTTTAGAGAAAATATGATAGTAAGAATAAAGAAGCAAAAAAAAATTCTTTTATATTAACTTACAAAATAATCATGTATTCTCTAGGTAAACTTAATAGAACTTTGAAAGCTTAGTCCTAAGAAGAGAATACTGTTATATATCAAAGTCTAATCCTGAAAATAACCTATTTTTTGCAACAGTGTTATTTCTCTTCAAATTCTGTAAGTATTTGGTCTTTTACAGCAAAGTTTATATAATCCTGGAGATTACTAAACAAATGAGATAAGATTTCCCTTTAATTATAGTATTCTATTATTTAGCCTAAGAGAATATAAACATACAATTACCTATAATGCTCTCTTAGTCTTATATCAAGCATTACAGGTTGTTGTAGCAACCACTCGCCAGAATGGCACTCGTAGTTTGCTTACTTCAACAAAGCTCTTAGTTGGCTATCTAGTAGTGGGGATTACAAGAGAACTCGATAAGGAGCCCTCACTATATTATCCACTATATATATACATGGCTCCTAGTCTGTGCTACAACAATATCTATCTGGCCTTTAAGTCCATGCATCTTTCTCATGTTCTATTACTCATCCACATGTGTTTTCCATAAGGCTACTATGCTTCCTACATATGCTCTGACATCATACTCTCTACCCTACTCCATTATTCTACATTATCACTCTTAATCTCTGTCATATATGTGCACACCATGTGTACACTATGAGGAACCCATGTCTCTTGATATCACTCCTAACCCTAGCTCCTTCTAGACCCTAAGTCCTTCCAGACCACTCTAGACTCTGTCACATGACTTCCAGGTCATGTGCCTATCTCCTATCTCTCTTCTGTTATAGACTAATAATTATAATACTTAACCCTAACCCTAGTCTAAGTCTGTCTACACTCTCGTCTTATAACACAGGTAAGTAAAAGCCTGTAAAATCTAGTCTTGGTCTTATATTAAGCATCACAGTCTTGAGCTCCCAACTGCTAGTTCCTGAGTTAAGTGAAGTCCAAGGACTCACAGTTTACTCCTATTCAAAAGCCTGCAATCAGTCAGTATTTCTCTGTGGATTATTTCAATCAAATATCTGCTTAGCTTGAAGCTAGGCTTAGATACTAACTTCACTTGATGTGAATAATTGCTAAACTATATAGTAATAGTATCACTCAAGTTTCTAAGTGTTTTAGACACTTATTCTAGTATTTAAGGACTGGTAAATACTAAATAAATTTCTAGTCTAATAGTTGACAACAATCATAGTCCTCACTACTATTAATACTAAACTTCAGTATTAAAGTGATACACTTCCTTTTATCAGAACATCTTCTCTTAAACTCTGTTTCATCTTTTAAAGTTGTAACCAAGTAATATATAGATAGCACAGCATATAAGCTAAAGCCAAGCTTATTCTAGAAAACCTGCAATTTCATGTACTTGACAAGTTTCTATATTTGTCAAACTCTAACTAATTCTATGAACTTTTGCTCTCAAGTGTGAACTGTATCAAATACTAGCTAACTTAAATACTGTATACAGTAACTAAGATGATATCTAAGAAATAGAAGAGTTGGATAATTACTCCAGTTATACTAAAATTCTCAGATATAGTCCAGAGTTTCATAGAAATTATAAGGAAGTCATATGATTAGTTATAGAGTGATTGGCTATAGAACCAAGTCTAATTAATCTGCATTAGAAGTGAGTCAGAAGTAAGATAAGCCATTATCTGTAATAGAAAATAAATAATCTCAGATAATTCTGAACTAGTATGTGACTGTTGACCTCCTCAGAAAAGACAAAATTTTAACAGAAAAACATTATTTTTACACAAATAGAGAGAGAAGAAAAGATATAAATTTGAAATATAATAGCAGCTACTTCAATATAATAATACTATTAAAGACAGATTATACTTGATAGGTAGATGTCATATGCCAATCTAGCTATATCTGGTCAATACCACAAATAATGCCCTCTCTCTTATCTGTACTTTCAAACCTTATTCAGTATGAATAATCTCTCTCTATTTCATGTCAACTATTCCTTGAACATCCTTGCTAGACTATTTAGTAATTTCATAAAACTTTCTTCCAACATCCAAGAACCACCCAAACCTGGGGTAATCACTTATAGTCTACATTTCCTAGACACTATCTTAGACAAAGTATATCAGTATATAGACCAGATAGTTATAGTGTAACTCTGTAAACTCCATTCTGAAAATCAACTAAAACTAGTATACTCTTCCAGTATTGGTGGCAACGCATTTCATAATCTTTGGATAAATTATCTCTCATGATTTCTCTAAGTATACCTTCTGAAATATGTGACTAATGTTATGACTTTAAGCCCAAGTGTTAGAATGAGAGACCACTTTTGTATTGAGTAACATAAGAGAACTCAATAGAGTTCCTAAGTACAAGATGTCTACCTTATATACAAACTATCAATGGTCTGTGCTACCCTCCTTTAGCCCTACCCTAATGACCATATATTTGTTTTGAGGTCAACATGTGTTAACCATGCTATATAACATTATTATCTCTAGAACTTTCTATATTGTTCCATTATGTCATGTGAGCATGTGAATATTGTGACTGTGACTGATCTGTGATGTCACATCTTATCTTCTTTGTCTGTGTCCAAAATAAAGAAATAGAAATAGAAAAATAAAATAAAAAAAGAAAAGGAAAATAAAACCAAGTCCATTATTTGCAACTCTGACAACTAACATAATAAGTAAAAATACAGCACATAAGCTGATTGTTTGTTATCTGCATTCCATGTATCATGGATAAGTAGAACACTTTATCTATCTTCTGAGAGTCCTCTATAGACCTCAGTTGTCAAGATATAAACTATGTCTGACAGTAAGATCCATGGATATTGTATAAAAAGACCAGATTAACTAGTGTACTTATCCAAGTATAGATCTAGCTGATCTAAGATGGGAATGTGAGGCAGAAGGTGATCTTGAATTCAACTTGTATATTGTACCTAACTATCTGTTACAGTTGTAATTAGACAAAGAGAAAAGAAAGAGGATGTGAGAGTAAGTTCTTTTAAGTGCTTAGTGAAGTATGTTACTAAATCAAGTCAATTATTAGACTAAAGTTTATCTACTGGTTTTAAATACAAATACTTTGGACAACTGGTTACTAAAAGCTTGTTAGATAACCTATGGAGATTGTGTAGAATGGAAAGAGTTAGTTTGTGGAGTAATTAATGATTAGAGTAGAAAATTTGATTTATATTGGAAGAGTATTTATGAGTTGGATGTGAATCAGTCATTATCTGGAACAAATGACTGATAGTCTTGGATTGGCATGTGTGTTAAGTATGATTCACACTTGGGTGGAAAAGTTTATGGTAAAATGTATGGAGATTGGATAAAGTACTTGGACACATTGGATGTGGACTTCTGAATAATCTTGGCTTCAACTTATGTATTGCATTTCCTATTAGTTATGTGGTCACAATTTCAGAGAAAGGTCTAAGGAGGTTGAAATAGAAGTTATGATGACAAAATTAAGTGTATTGACATTGATATTGGAAATGTGTCAGATAAATAGAGTTGGATGTTGAATTTATAGTTAATTATCAGACTAGCTATTACAAAGTAACTACTAGCCTTATATATCTAGAAATATGTCTCAAAAATGGTAGAACTCAAGTAAAGGTAGGATGAGACTACTAGAAATGTCTCCATCTTAAGTGATATCAATATCTCTGTCTGGCTCTAATAGATAACTGGATTTGGATAGAATTAATTTATATTTTTACAGAGACAGAGATTGGATGTAAATAAGAGTACTCTCTGTTATAGAATACAAAGTACTCACAGAGTTGGAGTGCTATCTTTGTGGAAAAAGACACAACTTGGGATAAAGATAAAGTATAAATCTTTATAGAGAAGAGTGTAGCTTGAGTGATAAGTGCTATTATTATGAAGAAGAATGCAACCCAGAAATGATAAAGTTTACCCATTATAAAGAAGAATATTACTCAGGATGGGTGAGTGCTATCTTTGTAAAGAAAGATGCAGCTTGTATGTAAGTTGAACATTATTTATATTAAAGATTAGAGCTTGGACTATAACAATATATTACATCTTCTGCATTCTTTTATATTATGTGATTGTAATTATATACATCATCATATATCTTGTAACATAACATCATATCATATGACATATTATATACTATAGGCATATGTTTTAAAGAAAAGAAAAGAGGTTTAGAGTATACTATGAAATAGAACATATTATAAGATTAATTCAATTATTAGACTGAAGTCTATATAGTATATTTACTGGTCTTAAATCCAAGTACTAGTTTCCAAGACAGTAACTAAGAAATGAAAGGAAAAAGATTAATATCTGGTTTCTACTAGTATGATATCAGAAGCATTATAAAGGATGTTGTGTGTTTTATGAGATTAGCTATGAGATGATTAGCAAAATGGAAGTACTTGATTAATGTCAGAAAAGATTTGTGAAAGTAGAAAAGAAATAAGTATTATTTGTGGCAGAAAATAAATTTACTTAGATTATATTTATAATAACTAAGTAATATGCTTCCAATCTTACACTCTACTATCTATGGTTAAGCTATTTACTTTTAAACCCAATTAATCTGCTTTTTTACTCTATTATTTTAAAACTCTCTTATTTGCTCTTTTTCCTAGTTAAAATTATGACTATATAATATATAGTTGGTACACTATGTCATAGACTGATCTAAGAATATATTTGTCTTCTGTTATAAATAACATTTATTTTCTTTTACATCTACAACTCTTCTGACATAGATTATATATTCAGAATTTGTTGCTTTGACTTCTATTTTCTATTTTTTTAGCTCTCTGTTATTGTTTCTTTGAAAATTGGTAGTCATAGTTTTTCACCTTGGTTTTTCATTCTTGATTATTATTTGATAAACTTATGTTAGCTAAGATATAATAAATAAAATTTCCATTCTTATTTTCTATTTATTTTCCTAAAATCCATTCAATCACAACCAGTTAATAGTTTGATGGACTATTGGACAATACTTGGACTATAACTATACAGTTGTACCAAGCTTGGACTATAAATTTACAGTTAAAAAAGAACTATATCTTAAAAAAACAAACCTTAGCTATTTATCTTGAAATCAACAACACAAGTTTAAAAATTTGCACTTAGACACTACAAACATTATATTAAAACAATAGAAATTTACTATACAACAAAGGACACTAATATGCCTGGTACATCACAAGAACCACCAACTTTTACAGAAAGTAACAAGTTTGATGGAATAAACTGAATTGCTTTTAAAAACCTAATTGTAATAGCTACTGAAGTGTAAAACACTGTAGGTTATCTGAATAGAACTATCAAAGACTCTCCTCACCTTATCAAATATATACCCAACTGAATTCTAAGTCTGAGAGATTACCAAAATCTAGCACAACAAAGTAAAAACCTACAATATTAGATACTATACCTTGGGACTCTAATAAACTTTTGGCTAGTAAATGAAGGGCTAGGAATGCTTAGACCAAAGGACTGTTGTTGTACAACATTAAAAACATAATTGGACTCACTGCAAATATCTTAGAGATAACATTGGATCTATGGAAATTATTAACGGACCTATATGACTAATTATCAGAAGTTGTATGCAGAGAAACAATTAAAAAGCTTACATCTCTATAATGGTGACAATTTCCCAAACCACATTACACATCTCAGACCACTTTGGTAAAAGGTTAATTCCAACAGTTAGTAATGTATTCTTCTAGTCAATAATTCTTGGCTCACTACTGGCTTCCTGGAACTCTATAATTGCCACACTATATATAAGTATATCTTCTGTTGATGCTTTTATCCAACTTGATATATACTAGTCTTAGATTAGCAGCTGCAAGAGGAAAGAAATGAGCTCAACTATATTTCTAACTACTTTGTAAGTAAGTGGTCTTTGGAGGGTAATTTGTATAAATAATTGTCAACAACTGGGTCATACCATTGAGAATTGCTACTGACCTGATAAGCAGAGTCAGTTCTCTTCTAACTTCAGAAGGTAATGACAATAGCATTAGTAGTAATATAATCAACAGACATACTAGACAAATTATACTATCTTCTATTTTACAAGAATCAGTTATAACTATAGCCACCTTTATGAACATATAATGTTTTGATAAGTAGCAACCATACTAACATAGAAGTAAAAAAGACCAAGGATGCTGTTATATTAATAGTAGATATAATCTTAGTCAGAAAAGAAAATAAGAGTGTTAATATGGTGATAGACTTAGGAGCAACTGACTACTACTTTGTAGATCTTATAAAGTTTGAGAAGTTTGAGAATCTATTGGTTGGAAAAACTATAAAGAAAGAAATAAACTTTTTGATTACTAGATAGGAGATAATAAGACTGATGATTAAGATTGAGAATGGAAAGGAAATAGACCTCATATTATGTAATGTCTTGTATATACCAAAACTTCACTCAAATCTTATATCTATTCTAAAAATATGTAGTCTGGAATTGAAAGTACATTTTAGGATAAAAAATGTAATAATAAATTTTAATAATGAAAGAACAGCTATATAAGATATAAAGTAGGAAAATTTGTATCATGTCAAGGTCACTAAGAAATGATCAGCCTTAGCTACTAGATCAATTGGAAAGACAGTCAGCTTAGTTGAATAGTACTGCTATTTTGGTCACTTAAAGGTCAAATCATTAAAGAACATCTATAAAAAGAGTTTAGTGAGAGATTTGAATGTAGGTCTTAGAGATAAGACAAATTACAGACTGTGGTCTGTACACACAATATATCTAATCTACTCTAAAGTCTATATACCTTCTATAAGGCTAACATATTGTTGTTATGTTATATGATGTCACCTATTCTAAAACTTTCTATATCCTTCTCTTTTGTCACATAATTGTGTGACATGTGACTGTGATCTGTGTGACATCACATCACACCTTCCACCTAAGTCCAAAATAAAGAAAAAGAAAAGAAGCATAGAAATAAAGTAAAGTAAAAATGAGAAAATAAAATAACATCAAGTTTATCATTCACAATTCTAATATTGGGCAGCTAGAGATATTGGAATATGTAAGGACTATATCTTTAGAAAGATGCATATATGATTATATAATAAGAAGATAACTTATTGTCATAGGCTAACTTCTAAGATATTCAAAACATCTGCATTCTAACTTCCAAATAGAACTCTAACATATCTAGGTACACTTCTACATTTGTGATCTTTTGCTTACAGATCAATCTCTTGTGTTTTACCTTTTAGTAACTCATTACCTAGACTTCCAGTCATTCTATTTTCTAGAAACTATCTCTATAATATCTCTCTAGTTATCTCCTATACTACTACTACCTTATTCATAGTTCTAACTACAGACTTGGTATACAAGATATACTGTAGTTCTCAGTCTGGAAATTGACTAAGACCTGATCCATCCTCTTGCTTTCAACTAAAACTAACTAAGATTCAAATTTCTCTTACTTTTTTCTTATTAGATCTTAATCTCCTGAAATTATGACCACAACCCATAAGTTAAGGCCAAGGTTGTTATCCAGAGTCAGGTCATTCATTCTTAGATAAGCTTCAAAGCTTGATCTATAACTCAGATACTCATCTAAACTTATAGATTTCTACATTTATTTTCCAGATAAGTTCCTATACTTGATCTGATCTATTTCTGTTGTAACTAGCCCTGGATATTCACTTGAAGCAAGTTTCTGCCAAGTTTCTTCTATCTTCCACTTTCCACAATCTTGATTGTACTCTTAACACTTATAAAAGAAAACTATTGAAGTAAGTCTCAGTTATATTAGTTAAAGATGCTTGTTATTTTATGTTCATTATGGATAAGACATTATTATTTTGATACATAGAGTTCTAAGGAAAAAGACCACTAGAGTAATGCTGAAAGTGCTGAAGAATTATATAACTGAGACAGAGAGACTGTCTGAACAGAAGCTGATAAAGGTGAGAGTTGACTGTAGAATAACTAAATATGAGTTTAGTCCAAGAATAAGAAAGATTTGGTACTAGAATTTATAACAGTATATATTTACTACCAGAATAGAGCAGCCAAATGTAGTATGCAAATAATCTTGAATGCTGCACAATCTATGCTTGTTTGCCTACCAGATATTGGCCTAAGATAGTGGTATATTTCTAAAATCTTGTATCTTCGAGACAAAATCCTGATGTGGTTCTAGCAGAGAATGAGGTTAAGCAAGATATCAGAATCAAAGATAATGGACTTGTTTCTTTCTAGTTCTAGTCTCTTATTTTAAGTCTTGTTTATTTTTACTTGAACTCTTCTATTTCTTACTTTGAACTTAGGAGGGACAGTATGATATGACAAGGTGTGACAATCATCACCAACAAGTCACACAGGTCACAGGTCACAGGTCACAGTCACAACATCATAAAAGATATAATGACTTTATATAGACTTATAATATTTAGGATAAGCTAGATATAGGTATATATAGACCATATACTAGAGATATATAAAGTAGACACATTTGTATTAAGAACCTTACCAAGTTCTTTTGTGTTAAAACAATATCAGTTTCTTTTTTTGACCAAACTCTTA
>Ga0157364_1000218_pt1 | contig 32409 bp, 40 predicted proteins | sample AttsexASBM2_FD_111476 | JGI IMG/M metagenome (GOLD analysis project Ga0157364, IMG submission 111476) | Fungus gardens microbial communities from leaf cutter ant in Ribeirão Preto, State of São Paulo, Brazil - Atta sexdens ASBM2 | ecosystem: Host-associated > Fungi > Mycelium > Unclassified ...
AAACAAAAATAAGAGACCAAATTCACGAAACGTTTACAAACACTACGAACATAGACATAAAATAGCCACATTTCCCATTAATCCATTAATTATTGCTGGCTAATGCAAAATAACCCTAACCAGCCGATCTGACCAGTTAGGGTTATCCCTTGAAACCGCATGATACCGCGGTTTCTTTCACTTAATTTACTTCTCTAAAATCTTAGTCGCTTAATCTTTGACTTCAAGCACCGCAACGTAAGGTAGATTACGGTGGTGGTTGTTGAAGTCCATTTTGCCTGTTTTCAACACTTTTCAAAACCGTCAAAACCTTGATATTACTGAAAAGTCACATTTTGAAAACCGCCTAAAATTTTTGGCTGGTGACATATCGGTGACACGTGACACGTTGGTGACACACTAGTTTTATACAAATGAATGAATATTTCTGATTGTCTCATCTCGACCACTCCAGAAAGGAGTATCACATGAAATCAAAAAATCAGCTTATTTACAAGATTATTCATGCTCGCTTAGGTAATGATGCCCATGTCGGAATCTCTGCGGACTCATCAGTTACGTTACTGATTACAAATTCTGACTTTATCTCCGCCGTTCACAAAATGGATATCAACAAGCAATTGTTAGCCTTCCAGCATCATCTAGTGCGTACCGACAGCGAAACTGCGGCATTGAATCGTGTAGTCGATTGTATGCGTGAGTGCCAACTTATCACCCGGCCTCGAAGCATCTCAATGATTCATCCAATCGATGATAGCAAGGTGTTGTTCACGACAAACTAGGGACAGCACTCTGACTTCCCTACGAACCAAACGGGTTGATTTATTTAGAAATTTCACTGCTGGAAATACAATTGAAGATAGGATCAAATTATGAATATGCCTGATAAAAAATTAATATCACGTCGTATTCAAGTTCCACTGAACAACATTGTCATTGATACTCAATCAATTTCAATCTGCACAAAGGGAACTTTCATTCAAGATTTATATTCGAACAACCCGGATGGCAAGATTGTGCTAACCAAAAGGTTCCAAACACTGCTTGAAAACGTTCGAGATGTTTCGATTGAATATGAAGGATACGACCTATGCCTACTTCATCCGTTCGACAACTCGCGTTTACTTCTCCGTATTAGAGCTAACAAAATTTAACTCACTTCCTTACTAACACAGTCAAGTCGTCATTACCTTCAAAACGCATAAAAAGCCAAAAAACCTTGTGCCGGTTTTTTGGCTTTTTAATAATGAAATCTACAACCCAACAATCTTACTTTTTACTTTTTGGAGCTGCTTCATGAACAACCTGAGCAATATACTGAGACTCAGAATCTGTAAGTCCAATTTTATCTTTAAGCTGTTCATCTAACTTTTTTACGCTCGAAAAATCATAATCTTCATTTAGATAGTCCCCTAAATCAGGAACATGCTTTCCAACAGACGAAAGATTTTCGGCAGACATAAGCAACGTATATTTGACCAAATCAGTCTTCATATAATTAAAAAAGTTTTTCGCTTCTTCTTGTGTATCAAATAGTCCCATCGCCACACGTGATCGGCCGAAAACTGAGCTGTTATCAAGTACCTCGAGCTGATTATCACGATTGTCCTGCCCGCCTGCGTGAGCACTCGAAACCACAACCTTCCATTTATCAATCGAATCTACTCCAGAAGGCACTTGGTCTTTGTCTAGCAAAAACCACTTTGCTCTTCCACCGGCTCCAGAACTCCCATTGGTTAAAACTTTAACTTTCAGGTTAGGATCAAATTTTTGTCCATCGTACGTCTCAACCTCAACGTTTGCATTTTGAATAAAACCACTCTCAATACCAAAAAGGGACCTTGATGATTTTCTGTCGTATAAATGCTTAAAATTATTTGATATAACAAATTTTTCTATCTTGTTAACAATAGACAGATCGTCCGGATTCAAAATTAACAATTCTTCTCCCGGATGCTTTTCGATTCTACTTTGGACCGTTCCATTAGCAACATACTCAAATTCAAAGTCTGTTCGATTAGCATTTTTATCCTTCACAACAACCGATACTCCATCAGCAAAAGAGACTGTTGGGAAAACATCTTGTGCCTTAGGATAAAAGATGATTCGCTCCAGATGATTACTGTTAATTTGTTCACGTCCAAAATCCGAAAGCCCTCGTCCTGATTGATGAATCCACCTTCTGCCGGGATAAATCAGCACTGATTTATCAGCAATTTCATCGGCCATTTCTTGGAAATATTGAAAAATATTTTTAACTGTTTTCTGGCCGTTCTTGGTATTTTTTTTAGCTGTTACCAACTGATACGGCGGGTTCCCAATCACAACATCAAATTTCAATTCTGCACTCCTTCCATAAAAGCCGTTTATTTCCCTCAGTGCATCTTCCTTCAATTTCGTAGCTAACTTTATACTATCAAATTGGTCGGGGACAACGATGTTTTCAACGGGCCACCCCATTGATTCAAACGTCTTCCTCGTGAATTCGTATGCAATTGGTGATGTAACAACTGCGAACAACTGACCTCGAATTAAATCAGAATCAACACCACTTTCTAGAAGCATTTTATATACCTCAAGAAGGAAAACACCCGATCGACTTGCCAAATCAATAATAGCTTTAGGGCGTTGTTTAAATTCACTCACAAAAGAGTCAGAAACTAGCTCCTTAGACATTTTGTTAGCAATATATTGAGGCGTGAAAACCTCGGCAGCTGAAATTTTACCAAAAGATCTGATAGCAGTCATTAGTCTTTCATTTTGTGGGATAGAATCATCAGCGTCAAGAGAATTCATGTTTAAAATTTTGTTATCCAGCATCCCCAAGGCATACGGTGACATCAATTGTTGAAACTCTTTCAACACAACTTTTTCAATCCCTAAATTCTGGGCTAATCTTGCATTCTCATCTATCGTTGTAATTATATTAGATAAGGAATTCTCATCTTGAGGTGACAGAAAGGCGTAAAACAATATTCGTGAATAGTAGGATTTAAACCTACGAGCAATCGCTGCTTGGTCATTCTCTTCCGAAGGTGTATTTTCGGAGGTAGATGGAGATTCATGTCCAGTTTCGCCTCCTTCAGGAGCCCCCGTTACATCCCCATCGTCTCCACTTTTATCGCCTTCTTCGTTTTGCTGTCCTTCAATTCCCGCAGAACTATTTAGTTCTCCTTGCCGCATGATAACATCCGAAATGAGGCTATTATTCATTAACGAAAGATCTACCGGAATGTCTTCAACTTCTTCTGCTACACCCCTGTTTGCTGAATAATTTGCCACGTACGCCATCACATCAGTCGGAGCCACCTCAGTTAGCACACCTGCATTAAGCGTAATGATTGGAGAAATACGTAACTGGCGTTCTAAATTTTCTTCAATTTTTGAATTACCATTTTCACCGGAATTTACTGCAGAAAAAAAGGCTTTATTTTGTTCTAAACTGATCATCCGTTCAGGAGAAAAATCAATCAGTAGGGTTTGTGGTTTTACATCTTCTTTTCCAACCACCTTGCCACCTGGATCAACAATATTCTTAACATGTTTCGATTGCAGCCTATAAATACTTTGATCATATTCTTGTGGACTTGATGTGTCTTTCAGAAATATCATCGTGTCCCACTCTGGAACAGTTACCCCCGTTAACATACGATTGACAGTTAACGAAATCGTCATCTCACCCATCAAATCTAGTTCGGTAATTCGCGCCTTTACATCATCTACTTTCTGGTCACCTGACTTAAATCCAGAAATATTAATAACTGTGTAATTCTGCAAATTCAAAAACGAATCTTTATTTTCCCGAATCAATTTTTCCATCGCATCGACTGATGCCCGAAAAGGCAACACCATCACGATATGTCTTGCCATTTTCCCCATTTTTACGCGATCAAAGTCTAAAAACGGAAAAATCTCAGAATTCGTGCCCGATCCATCTATATCATGCAAAAAATTTAGAACTTCGGTTTCATGAGCAAATGTACTATTCTGATTTTGGTTATCATCAATCTCTAGAGGCCTGAAAAATTCGTTTAATTTCTCAGTAGCTCCATTCGCTCGCAAAGCATTCATTTTTTCAACGGCATCTCTACTCAAATTAAACGCGAACCTCACCATTTCAGGAAAACCAAAGTAAGGATTTTCCCATTCTGGGAGATTTGGGTGAATTTCATACCAAGACTTTTTTTCATCTAATATGTCCGCAAACTGGACTTTAGCAACTACCTGTTTCGGATTCGAAAACTCTGAGCCCATCAAAATTCGGTACGGCGTTCCTGACAGATGTAGTCTAACTTTGGATTTTAGCTCTTTTACTACAGCTAGCCCTTTTTTCTCCCGCGTATCTTGCGTTTTCTCAGAAGGTGTACTTTGACGAAGTACATCACCAAAACTTTGTGCTCTAGCCCCAAAATGAGATTCATCAATAATCAATAAATCTATGACCCTCGAAAAAACCTGAACATGCTTTTCTTTCATGCCCTTACTAGTCAAATCTTGCAACGTCAAAAAAAGGACTATTCTTTTTGCGTCCGACTCTGCTGCATCTAAAGTTTTAGAAATGATGTTGGGGTCAAGTAAGTCCTTTGAAGACATGAAAACGTAGTCCGAAAAGTCCTTATGAGACTCAACATTTTCTTTCCACTCTCCTAATACGTCTTTTTTTGCGGATACAACTACCACAAACTTAGCGTTAAGGTGCTTCGCAGCCTCTAGGCTTACAAACGTCTTACCGAATCTCATAACAGCATACATCAACAAATTTTGCTGTCCACTCGCGACTGCAGTAAGTATGTTATCCAAAACCGCTTTTTGATTATTTCGAAGTGCAAAATCTTGATTACGCTTATAGATTTTTTTCCGTTTCTTAGCTTCTGTTATTTCGTAGAATTCGTATTTAGAACGGCCTCCATTATTATTTAAAAAATCAAAATTAATGTCTTTAATACTTTCATCAATGTCACTCAAGGTCACCTTATAAAACTCTTTTGAGTTGCCAGTTTTTTCCTGAACCGGCAAATTTTCGAACTCTTTAACATCAAAAAAATGATGAATAGCGTGATCAGAAAAATACGTAGTCGAGTTGATATCTCCTTCTGGCAGCATAGCGTTCCATTCATTTTCGCTGGTTAAATCAGGAATCTTCCTTTGCCACTCATGCAACCTTTCCCACACTCTTCTACTGGTTTCGCCCACTTTCAGGTAGCCAGGGGCTTGATTTGTTGAGAAGGCATATATTTTATGTGGTAACCAGCCCCTAATATAGTCATGCTCTATTAAAAAAGCTTCCTGTTGATTTCTTTTACTGTTTAGTTCCATAGGACTAACTCCTTATAAACATCTTCCAAACTAACTTCTTTGAATTCCAACCGTTGGTTGTGTTCACTTTTTTGATTCTGGAGGTTCACGTTACCTCCTCCAAAATTCTTTAGGTATTCGAGTACGTCATACTGCCTATCATCTAGTGTAAACAAAGTTCGTTTCACGCTAGCCACGCTTTCGGTCGAATTTTGCCACTCACTAAATACTAACGGCAGTCCAAATTTATTAGTTCTTGATAGAGCGTCACCTTGAATAACGTTTGTTGTAACTATGTACTTTGCCGTTTTATATAATTTGGTTTTAATGCCCAACTGTTGCCCGCTGGTCTCTTCATAATGAATTAAAAAAGCTTCCAGTATGCGATCTCTGGCAATAACTAAATTATCATCAAGAAATTCAATACCATAAATACTCATTAGCGCCCACAACATATTTCTTCGCCAACTAGTTAGATACTTACCATCAGCCATGTCATTCACCTGACTCAGCTTACGTTTTAAAGCCTCAACTAAAAATACACCTTCACCCGCGGCTGGCTCTAATACGGTTGTGTGTAATGAGGAAATATCCTCTTGAACTTCAGGTTGGTTTAACATTAGCTCAACCATCCATTGTGGAGTGAAAATTTCACCATGATCGCGAACTCGTTCTTTTGACTTTAGAGATAGGTTCTGACGGTCCTCAATATCAAATAACCGTCGCTGCTGTTTATTTGACACTTCGATGTCTAAAAATGAGAAGTTGTCATAATCACTCATCATAATCTCCTTAACGTTTAGCAATAACTCTTATCAGTATACCAAACAAGAAAGTAAACTGTTGGAATAGAAAAAAGGAGATCTAGACTTAATGTCCAGATCTCCTTCAGCGAATTATTCAATTACCGCCCCAGTACCAGCAGCCACATATATCCCAACAATCCCAAAATCGTGCGTCTTAATCACAGCCACAACACCCGGAATCTTCCAAGCCAAAATCTCATAATCCAATCCACCAAACTTAGCCGGCTGCAACCTGCCAACCTGATGACCAACACTCCAAGACCCACCAGCCCGATAAACATTCCAACCCTTAGCATCCGACGGCAAATACAACCGTTGCACTCGCTTCTTAGAAATCCCCTCCTGCCGGTCAACGCCACATAATTCATCAATCAACGCCACAAACTGCTCAATCGAATATTCTTCACCAAACCATCGACCAACCGGCGAAACAAATCCATGATGCGATCCGTACCAGTACCCACGACAATCAACGTGATCCGTGCCACCCATATTACGCGACACCCAGCCATGTTCCTGCACTCCAGAAAAAAACGTATTATGCACCTTATACCCAACCTGGCGAATGTTCAATCGCGGATAACACTTCGAACAATCAATCAACCACATCGCAGCCGTCAAAGTTTGTTGCATAAAGTCATGCTTTGAATGCGTCCAAGTCAACTCAAACTGCAACGTATACCCATTCCCATTCGTGCCGGCACCCCACGCAATCTCATCATCACGTGCCGATGCCAAATTCTCAGTCCCAGAAATATAGTTATGCGTGAACCCACCATAGATATTCCCGCGATTGTAATTCGCTACCGCTACCGCATTTGTCCCGCGTGATCCAATCCAGTGAACAATCACCGACTCAGGCTCACCCACGTTGTATCGCCCACCTGATTCAATCAAGCCACTCGGATGTACCTTCTCAGGCAACGCAGCAATCTCGCCCAAACGATAAGCATCCAAAATCGCCTTATTAATCTTACTCATCACCCTTCATCTCCTTCATGAACTGCTTTCCAACCTCATTCACACCCACGGCTGACATTCCCGAGAAGCCACCAGCAACCATGTACTGCACCCAGTCACCACCATAATGCCAGGCTACAAAAATACCGACACCAGCGCCCAAAACAAGCGCCAATGCCGGCAAATATCGGTTAAACTTCTCCGTGGTCAAACTCTTAGCTAAAGCCGTCAGTAACCACACCATTGCACTCAAAATCGCTTCATGAGACAAAACCTGCTCCATCATCGAAATACCTGCCTTTCAATATCGTTAGCCAAAACCACCAACTCCGCCGACGTCTTCTCATCGCGTACTGCATCAATCAAGCGGTGCAACTCCAACTCAAGATGTGCCACACGTCCCAGTTCATCATCTTCTGTGAACAACTTCGTGAACAGCGGTCCAAAAAAGTAAGGTAGCACACCCGCAATAACGGCCACGATGACCGCTGTCACATCAACCTGCATCTAAATCCCTCGCTTTCGTGCTAATACCAGCGTTTGACGCACCGCAATCATCATCCCCATCACCAGCAACAAAACCGCAGTAAACCACATCGGTGGAATCGTCGTGCACAACACGCAACCCAAATACACGAACCAGAAAATCCCCACCAAATCTGACATATGATGTAAGCCCCGCCAATGCATTACAACTGCTAAAAGTTTCACCACACCCAACGTCATCCCAAGAAAACCAAACGCCCCATTGTCCCAAAATAATTGCAAGGCAAATACGTCCGGTAAATCACTCACCAATAACTGTAGCCCACCAACAAACGCCATTAATGCCCACACCGTTGACAAGCCATGCCGGCTAACCAAATTCCACATCTTAATAATCTCCTGCCATCATGTAACTAAAATTAATGTCTCCATTACCATTCGGATTTGCGGCTGCATCCCAGTTTGCAAGCCATAAACACCCGGTCGGCTCTAAAATATATCTCGCCCATCGACTATCAACCACCCCAACAAAACTCATTGGTCGCGATGGTGCATACTCTTTAGGCAGATAGCACACGTGATTTTGATTAACTGACTTCCGGATACCACTGGCGCCCCATAAGTGTACATTAACCATGTGCCCATCGATATCTAAACCGTAGTGATAAGACTTCACATTTGGGGCCAATTTCAACGGCTGATGCTTAACATGTCGCAAAACTGCTTGCCAAGGTTGCCAACTTTTAGCTGACAAAACTCGATAGTACATGGAATTTCGGCCACGCCCTGATTCGTATATCGTTTGAAACCCATTTTGCCCACTAGGATGAATACTCACATCCAAGATAAACCACGCACCATCTTCCGGTATTCCTTTAGGCAACCCTTTTATTTTCTTACCGGCAGTTGCACTCCAAACGTACCGCCCACTTTTCTGGACTGATGAGAGATCCGTATTAGCCGACAGTGGAATTAATTGCATGGACCTTGCTTCTCCAGCCTCAGTCAGCGCAAAGTCATTTCCAGTAGGCATCTTAATACCTTTACGTGCTCTCACCTGTCCTTGAAAATCAGAATCACTCGTCACGTTCAACGAACCCGATTTAATTGATATTCCCCCGTGAACTTCTAACCCCTTAACCACTTTAGCGCCTAAATTAAAAGTTGCTAACTTCATGTAGCTGGTTACATCGCTAAATTTCACACCCTGCAGGAAATCAACATTCTTCTGAAACTTCGCAACATTCTTCACCAGCATCTCACCCCAGAACTCCGATTTCGCTTCAAAATACGCATCTTTTTTTGCAGATAAGCCGGACAATAACGTTGCCCACCCAGACACACTAAATCGAGAGTTTAACCTAGTATCCGTAGCGTTAACGATAAAATCAGAATCCAAATTCAAGACCACATCCCCAGGCTTAGGCGTTATTCCCAATTTACGAGAACCTGTGTTCAAAATCAGCCCATACTTAGCAAATGTTACACATTCACGTCGCATAAATTTAGTGAAATTATAGTTCTTCATATCTGAGGTACCATAGGCTAAACGCAAAGTTATTAACGTATCCCCCTTATTCAAATCACCTTCAACAAAATACTGTTTCCAACCATCTGCTGAATTAGTTGCTGGGTTCAACTTTTCTTCAATAAATTTTAACTGTACCTGCTTATTTACAAAGTGGTAGCCATCGGTCCCTGGCGTTCCTGAGCTTTCATTCAAAACAGTCAAATCGACAACAATCGCAATCGATCCTGTTTTCTCCGGTGGAATCGATACCTTTACTGGCGCATCATTCTCAATCAAGCGACCAGACATCAACGCCATCCCCGTACCAACAACCACATTCAAGCCGGATGCCTTCACGTCCAAATCATCCCCATATCCTGGTAAAATACCCTGATTGCCTTGTGCCAGCACATGGTATAGCAGTGCATCTTTAGCTGCCGTCACTTTTGCACGGTCAAATGTAATTCCTGTAATCGTCATGTCTACACCTCCATCACCTTCTCTACCAAATCGGAAAAGCCAGCTGCAACTTCACCACTAACATGCACTGACAACGTCATATCACGCGTAACCTCGCCGCTCCCCGTCAATTCATTAATTCGTTGTGCACTGAAACTCACCGCCCCAGGCATCGTAATTCGTAGTTCTTCAACAAAAGCCATCAACGTGATTTCTAACTCTGATACCATGTCACCTTCAGCAACCATCATCGTTTCTTGTTGCTCTCGGAATTCAGTTGCTAGTAAATTTGCACGTTGTTGCGCCTCGTTCACGTCCTCGACAGTTACTAACATTTCTTCGTCCATACCATCTCCCCCCTACTCCAATAATTCTGACAATCTAGATCGCACATTTCCAAAACGCAACTGGACAAAACGGCCATCAGAGCTGTATCGCCATCCAGTCAGCACCGACTTAAACATCGACCCATCATAAATAATGTTGTACTTGAGGCCCATAACAAAATCGTCCCAATTCAGAAATTCATTATCACGCGTCAGATCAAATGTAATTTCATGACTATAATGATTACCACGCAACATATCAGCAGCAATCTCTTGATAAGTCGGTCGTCGATCTTCTTCACCTTTCTTTGGTGGCAAATCATAAAATGCCACTTTTGTTCGTGTTGGTCGCCAAACTTTATCGTTCGCATCTTGTACCAATTCGTTGTCTTGTGTGAGGTACCATACTGATAATGGCTTAGCATTTTCCATCGATCTCTCGCCCTTCGAATAAATCACCAAATGGTTAGCAGATTTGCTACGTACCGGCGTGAAATAAACATTCCAATTTAAAAACGTGTAGATGTTGTTCTTAATATTCCGAACCCCATCCACACGTTTAATTTTTGTCTTTATTCGATACTTACCATCAATCAATTTCAGCCCATCAAACACCCAAACCACGTGATACTTCTTAAATCCATTAGTCGCATACCAAAGCAGTGTCCGCGACACCGGCTCAGACTTACCACCTTGATAGACATGTGATGTCTTTGTCTCGCTATAGTCAACATCAACACACGTCACCAACTTAGTCGGATCATCAAACAAGTATCGCTTAATCAACTTATACAAATGTTCTTCAAACGACTTCCCTGAAATCGGCACCGTCACAAACTCAAAGCTCAGCAACGAATATAAATCAGTCGCCTTCACCACATCATTCTCAAATGAATCAACCACGCCAAAATAACAAATCCGGCTAGAATCAGTTTCTTTGGCAATCAAAAACTCACCAACCTCCACATTTAACTCACCATGCAGGTTAAATGTAGACTTATCATTGGTTAAATAGTCCTGGCTAATTTCAAACTTAAATGCCTGTGCAAACCCCCGACCTGTACCATCACGGCTAATTCCCCAAACATTTAATCTCACCCGTCACCTCCAAATACGTAAGAGTTAAAACCGATATTTCAATAATATTGATGCCACTTCGTTAGAATCTGTCAAAATCTGATGCTTATTGACCCATTCTTTATAGTCAGCATCAGAACGAATGGCATACCCATCAATCAACCATCTTTTTAAATCGTTATATTCCGACGTATAATTTGCCAAATCATTCGAATCAAAATATGGGATAAATAAGTCAGGCATCAAATCCACTTCCACAACGGTCCAAAACTTTGTTCGGTAGTTATCAGTCAACTTTTTCAATTGAGTTTGTTTATACGTAGGGAAATCCGAAGTGATTGATTGCCCTTCAAAAAGCTTAGACAGTTCAGCCTCAAAAGCATTGGTAAATTCAACTGTTGCCTTAAGTGAAGAAATTGCCTTTTCAATTTTTTGATTCCGTTGAAATTTGTTCGACTCTTTTCGTGCGTCAATCGACTGCAGGACCGCAACCCAAACCGCGAAAACGGTTCCCACAGCAGCAAGCCAATCAGCAATACTCCCAAAATTGGCACTCATCCCAGAACCCATCGCTATTAACGCCATAACAAAGGTTGCTGATGCAGTCCCAATTCCTAGCCAAAATGCTGGTGTATTCTTCATCATTAAACTCCCGAAAATCTTTATTTTAATGAATTTAATATATCTTCCCTCAATATCATATGCAACTAAACCGTCACCCGTTCCTCGCGCACTCTTACATCAACCCTCCAATCCTTCTTATCAAACATCAAAGTTGCCTTACCAACCGGCATCGTCACGAAATTAGTCTTCGTCAAATCCTGAAACTGATAAACATTACTAGTCGAACCATCCGGCGCCACTAACTGAGCCCGCTGCTCCTGCGGAAAACTAGACACAACCAACTTCCAGCCATCTTGAACGTCAACCCAGTACCCGTCCGTCGCCAACACCTTTTCATTCTGCAGCACCCGCCAAGATGGATTCTTAGCCGGCCCATGAATTGTGACCTCAACCGGTGATCCCTCAGCAGTCCCCAAATACACTGATTGATTATCCACAAAATAATAGCCCATATACTTGTCATCCCCCTCCTCATAAACATAAGCAAAGGTGTGATACCCAGCCTGCTGACCGGATGGCACCACATAAACTTTCCCGTCACCAACCTGATCCGCATAACCGGTTCCCTGAATCAAGTACCGGTACCAAGGCGTTGTAAAATCGAATTCAATCGTCTCATCCAGTTCATCAAAGTCATCCAATTCACTCTTAGACAGCCCCGACAACATACAATCTCGCAAATACGTTCCAGCAGGCGTCGTATACTCCAACGCGATCTGCCCAGCATTCAAAAATCCAACAAATCGCGAATAATCAGCATAGGCGTTTTCACCAAACGCCACGTTCAACTTAAACGACTGTCGATTCACCACTGAACCATCTACAACATAATTACCGTTTGCACCAAGCACATGATTAGACAATCCCACCCCCAGCCCTTCCGGCTTATAACCAAACGACTTAGCCACCGACAAACTCCACCGGTCACCACTTCCATTCAATAACGCAAAGTTTCGCATCAATCACCTCAATTACTAATATTTCGCACAATAATTTGTTCCAAACGACGAGCAAGCGCCAATTCATCCATTCCTGAACCATCAACACGAATGTTCAACGTCGTCCGATTACCATATGTGTTGGTCACATTCGGCATTGCAGCCACCCCGGCCATCTTCATCCGATAAATACCGGCCATGCCACCACTGATACCACCAAGCCCAACAGAATCACCGCCACCCGAACCTTTAAACCAAGAAGCAACATTACCAATCATTCGCTTTGCACCAGCAATCGCACCACGAACCTTATCACCAATAATCTGACCAATTCCTGATAGGCCACCAAGAATGGCATCAATAATTGATCGACCAATGGATTCAAACGCCCCAATCACCCCACGAGCTGCACTCAGAGCGGCATGAAAAGCACCCGAAACCCGACTAACAACACCACCAGCCAAGCCTCCAAGTACACCAACAATGCGATCAATCACCCAACTTCCAATCTGGCCAAACCCGCTAGCAATCGAAAGCCCGATATTTTTAGCACCGTTCAAAGCACTGGAAATTAAGTTACGCAACATCCCCGGCAAGTTGGCCAAACCATTCCTAAAAAAATTAATCACGGTCTGTCCGACCCGACCAAATGACCGCGCCACATTCATTGCGAAATCCAAACCAGCTCGTAATTTCTCAATTATCCAGCGCTTAGCATTTTCAATCGCATCATGAACCTTGCAACTGAAATCCCTAACGCCATCGGCAACGGCATTGAATCTTTCCATTACCCACTTAGCGACATTCTTAACCGTCGTCACCAAGCCATGAAAAATCGGTTCTACGAAACTTTTAATCAAGCCACCCAGTTCTTTGAACTTTTCCCAACCATTTCGTAGTGCCTTGCTCATGTTATCAATAAGCTTCTTACCAGTCTTCGTTTGCGTAAAGAAGTAAATCAATCCGGCCACTAAAGCAGCCACCGCTACCGTAATCAATATGGCTGGATTAGCTGCCATCGCTGCATTCAATCCCAGCACCATCGATTTCAATGTCTTAAATATTTTTAGTCCTGTTAACGCAAGTTTCAGCCCAGCTAAAGCCGTGACTAATCCAACCACAACAGCTTTAAATACGTCAGCACCGGTTGAACCGCTATTCAGCCACTCAAACAACTTCAGCAACCCTTTAACTGCAAACTCAATCCAATCAAAAAACTTCTCGATGCCACGGGTCATTTTCGCCACCGCAGCCGAGAAGTTTTCTTTTCCAATCATATCCAATATGCGCATAAAACGATCAACGACCGCGGCTTCCATCTGACCAAACATACCTTCAAATGTTTCAGCTGACTTGGCTGCTTCCACAGCTTTCTCTTCAAACCCCAACTTCATAATGGCATCGTTAAATTCACCAGCGGTAATTTGCCCCTTTTCCATCGCCTCACGGAAATTACCAGTATAAGCCCCGGCTTCACTCATGGCATCTTGTAGCAGCCCAGACGCACCAGGAACCGCGTCAGCTAACTGATTCCAATTCTCAGTCGTTAACTTCCCAGCTCCGGCAGTTTGCGTCATCACCATCGCCACTGAACCAAACGTTTCCTTCGATCCACCTGCCACTGAATTCAAGTTACCTGCTGCCTGAACCAACTTGTCATAACCCTCAACACCATTCGCTGACAGTTGTGCCGTAGTATTAGCAATCGTCTCAATGTCATACACCGTCTCATCAGCATACTTCTTCACCATCGTTCGAGCCTTGTTAATCTCTTGCTCAGACTTCCCTGCGAACTCCATCGTCGACGTGAACTTTGTCATCGCGTCGGATCCTTGCATCGCCTCCCGCCGCAAATCACCCAACTTATTAGAAACAATAGCCACACCAGTCGCAACGCCACCAGCCACTGCACCAAAAGCCATTGACTGCTTCAAATTGAAACCAGTCTTTTTAGCCGTCCCCGACAACTTACGCAAGTCCAATTCTGTCTTATCAATCTGACGTTGCAACTTTCGCCACTCACCAGTGTGGATCTGGTCTTGGTTCAATCTCGCTTGCTCTTGTCGCAACTTGGATAAACGTTGTTTTGCAGTATCCGTCATATTTGCCAGTAACTTTGTTTTACGCTTGGTCAAATCAATATTCTTAGGATCTAATTCCAGACGTTTATTAACTAACCGCAAGTCTTCGCCAAGTTGCTTAAACTCTCTATCTAACTGCACAACGGATCCTGGCTTCAAATCTTCCATGCGTTGCTTTGTCTTAGCCAACTGACCATTCAGCAACTCATCTTCCGACTTGCATTTGTTGATGGCAATTTGTAATTCCATCCACTTCTTCGACTTTGGACTACCATTCGCATCAAGTTTCTTTTGTTCCGCCTCATATTCAGCAAGTACGCGCTTATTCACGCGAATTTGTTCCTCAATGTTGACATACTTTGCCTTAACATGCACCAAATTACTAGAATCAACTCGCATCGACTTACTCAGGCCAACACATTCACTTTTCAATTGCCGCAATGCCTTTTTCATTCCCTCAGCACCAGCATCAAACTTTGCCGTATGTGCTGAAAATCTGACTGTAATTCCTTTGCTAATCATATAAATGCCTTTCGTTATTTTTATTTGGAGTACAAATGCTAGCAAGTTTATAAAGACTAGAGCAGCCTGTCCGCCTTATTAATAGCTAAATCAAATTTAAACAAATTGTCATTCCTTTTATATTTATTTCATACACTTCTAAAATCAATCAAACAAGTTTCATAATTATATTTAATAATCAAATTAATAATAGCAAGGAGAGTTTAGATGAATAAAATAAAACTGATTTCTAGTATTTTAGGTGGTTCTTTACTACTTGGCTTCGGCGCTTATGTAACGATCGAGAATAGTTCTCCTCAACGAAAACTAGAAAAATTCTTTTCTAATAAAACAATCGAAGGTACTATTTCCGGTACTTACAAGAAAAATTGGATTGACGATGACCTAAATGGTAGAAAGTTATTTTACAAATTTGAAAAAGATGGGTCAGTAGTGATTGCAGGTAGCAAAAAAGAACTATCAGAGTTATTAAAGGGACCCAATTCCGAAAAACAATTAAGCACAGAGAAGTGGGAAATCAGCGATGACTTAAGCTTATTATTCACATATGAAAACCCTACGACTGGTAAAAAATCAACATCAGTGCATAAAAACTTAGAAACAGTCGGGAATCAATTAATTTCAGACTATCCCGGATTAAAGACAAAATGGAAAATGACATACAAACAAATCGATTAATAAGTCGTGTGTTATGTTAGACAACCAAGCCTATATAATATGTGACGTCATCACTAAAATAGTGATATATTTTTCGGAGTGTTATCTCAACAGTTTCATCCAAATCAAAAAATCATATTAATCACAAATTATATTAGCAATCAATATTTCTAAGAATAAAGTCTCGCAATTCAACCAACAATATATCGAACTTTTTCCAACCAACATAATTTTTTAAGACACGTCCCCTCTTGAAGCTTTAAGTTAAAATAACAACGCTCTTTCAATTCGGTAACCTATGGTTGCCGTTTTTTTATGTACACCGCCGACTATTCATCGGCAGCAATAAATCGTACCAACGTCGCACTAGAAACCGGTCGCGTCTCACCAGGCTCATCATCATCATCCTTAGCCACCAGCAACAACACCTCCAACAAATAGTTAAAGTGCAACTGCTCAGCCCAGGCAATATCCACACGCAACTTAATCAACGCCCGATAAATTTCTAGTGCCGTTATTGTTTTGACGACTTGCGCGGCTTCTTCACCTTCGTCTTAACGGCATTGTGCTTTGACAACTCTTCAAAAATATCAAAGAACGACTGCACATTCACCAACTCCATCAACCACAGTGATTCCTCAGCCCGTTCAGCCGTCTCATCACTTTGCACCAAACTCACACCATTTGTCTCAGCATAAAGCACCGGCATGACTTCCAACATAAACGTGTGAATTACCGGATTAGTCATCATCGGCAACATCGCCACTTGTTCTGCTTCGGTTAGCTCATCATAATCACGCCCATCCAATCGGTCATAAAATGACGCCACTTCTTCAACCGCATGTTGCAAATCATCGTAAAATAAACGATCCGTTCGTTGTTCATACATGCGCACCGTGTTCAACGTAAACGCAAAACGAATCACATCCTCAATGACCTTGTCATCCCCATCAACATAATCATCATACTGCACCGGAATCTTCAACATGGCTTACTTGCCCTCCCAACGCAACACTGTCTTGGTGTGCTTATCGAAATAATCCTTGTTCTTTGGCGTGCGACGAATCACCGCTTCTGTGACTGGTCGCTTCAAATCATCAACCTCAATCCGTGACGGAATAGCCGACAACTTGATTTCCAATTCTTGCAAATCTGCTTCTTCCTCATCCGTCTTTGCATTTGAACCCGGCTCTTCAGCAATAACGTCATACCAGATATGCAACTCTTCATAGTCCTCACCGGCATCATTTGCTACCAATTGCCTGTACATCCAAACAAACGGCTTAGGCTTCCCCGTATCTGTCACCATCCCCTGTGGTGAAATACGCTTACCCAAATGCTCCAACGCAAACTTCTCTGGAATCTGCATAACGTTCATTGAGCCATCCCCACGGCGGGCTGAAAACACCGTCAAGTGTTCACGTCCGTCCGCAAACTTCACCTTCTTCTTGCGCTTAGCGTCAATTTTCGTTGATACCACACCCACAAAGTCATTCACCGGGCCAAACCCATTTTCCGTAATGTCAGCCCATCCGCACCAAATCAGGTCGTGCATTCCCTCGCGTACTACCATGTCTTACCTCACCATTCTTTTAGAACGTCATCAATTAAATCTTCCGCAGCCTGAAAGTACACTTTCTGCGCTACATCAAAAGCCGGCTTAATGTGGTCCTCGCCCGGTGACCAATCACCATGTAACACGCCATTTCGATCAATCACAACGTGACCATTCTCCAATAAGTGCGACATCGAATCCCGTTCACCTTCGTTGTAAACCACCACATCATCGCCATCCACCTCAGATGTCCATCCGTCCGCATACTTCCCCGTCCGGTTAAACTGCGTCGACGCATTCTTACGTACCTCGGATACCATCTTCTGCGCCGCCCGTTGTTTTACCGACTGCATGCCGCTTTTCAAATCCGACTTGCGACCAGCAGTCGATTCAAGCCCAACTTCAATGTCCATCACTCACCATGCCAAATCCGAAAAAATTTCCAGCTGATAATAATCACCAAACCAGCCATTTTCTTCCTTCACCGCCACCTTCTTCGGGGTCACTCCAAATGTCTGCCACATGTAATCAGCGACGCTATCAAGCAGCTCACGATGATAGTGCACAATCTGCAAGCGCATCCGATACCACATCACCTGTGTCCCCCTAATCGGCTTACGATTGTCACCCACAAAGTAAACAATCGCATTTCCTGATACCAAATCTAAATTAGCCTCACGCGTCACATAAGTCACCGGCGCCTTCAATGGATTCTGAGACAACCATTTCTGCACATCCTTACGCTTATAAACCTTCCGCATCACAACGCCTCACCAATCTCAATAAACGAATACCGTCCCGACTTGCTCAACGTCACACGGTTAATCCGGTACGCTTGATTACGCCAAATCACATGCTCAATACGTACATGTTGCCAGTCACCCCGCAATTTAAACCTAGCAACTAGTGCCAAGTCATCGACACGTTGATCGTCAAAACGCCTTTCAAAAATCTTCTCTCGTGTTGCGCGCATCGTTATCGTCTCGGTCTCCGATTGTCGTACCCCGTCGATAATCGTATTGCCCTTGACGCAAATAAGCAAAAGGCTGGTCTTTTTTCGCAACATCAAATGCTCCTTTCAGCATGTACAACAAATCTTGGTAACGATTTTGTAGATACTCAATCGTTGCAATTCCTGTAATCTCACCACGATCAAAGTTGAGTGTTAAATGCACTTCCAGAAAATCCAACACTGCCGACAAATAACCACCCTGATAACTTTCAAAAGCCAACTCTTCGTATCGACTATCAATCGTGGCGATGCCGCTCACTGGCACCCCATTCAGTTGCAACGTGGCAATTGCGGAATTAACCATCGTCAACAGCTTCTCATCATAAGCATTATCATCAATTTCAAGACGTTGCTTCATATCCCCAATTACCGTAGTCAACTCACCATTTTCGACAATTGGAAAATCTTCCGGTTCCTCATTATGTCCGTACATCAACTATTCCTTCTTGCCCTTCTTCTTCGCCACCAAGTAACCCGCTGACTTAGGCTTCATCAACGCCCCACCTGAATAAATTTCTTGCAGGAACTCATGTTTGTTGACGGCCAACACAAAGTTCTCATGCGAATCAATCGTCTTGTCCCCAACCAACTTGTACGCCTTACCCACAACTTCAATCGCCAAGGCATCCGTGTTTTCTTCCGTAAACCATTCCGGCGTGAAAATCTTCTTAACACCCAACAATGCTGCAAAGTCCGTCCCCAATGGATACAGGAATTGTCCAACCGGATTCTTAGCTACCTTCATCTTGCCCAACGTCTGACGTGACATAAACAAATAGCGATCACCCTCAGCCGTAATCTCGGCGTCCAACAGCACCAAGTCCGTCATCAAGTCATCGCTAGATTCCTTCTTCGTCGCATAAGCCGCATCTGCCTTAATCACCGGCTCAAACGTCTTAATCTTGTACTTATCATCGTCAGCACGGCCGTCCCCAATCACAGCCGCACGTTCGATTTCAGCCACCAAAGCACGTGGCATTTCCTTCATTAGGTACTTCATCAAAGCACCCGTCTCTTGGTTCTCCTTCAACGTTTCCTTATCAACCTTGAAGTAATCAAAGATAAACATCGCGCGCACTTCCTTGTCCTTCAAGGTAATATCACGTTCGTTCTTTTCATTGCCCTTCTTGTGTCCACGCGCACGACCAGATGCCGTGTTCATCGCCGAACGGTACGTCACCAGCCCAGTGTGATCAAACACCGCAAATATTTCTCCAGCGTTCTCAAAGGCATCTTCAATCGCCGTAATCACGCCCTTTGGCAACAACATCTCTGAGTTCGTAATCCCCTTAGCTGCCAAAGACTCTTGCCAGGCCTTTTGGACATCTTCACGATCCTCACCAGCGGTCTCACGAATCACCGTTTCAAAATCAGCCATCGCTTGCTCGGATGCCAAATACTTCTCAACATCAATCATCTCGGCTGCCTTCTTCTTTTGCATTTGCTTCGCCCCCTTGTCAGCCAACGCCTTCACCTTGGCTTCTTCCTCTTCGATTTCTTCTTCCGTCTCAGATAACTCCGTCTTAGCGGCATCCAACGCAGCATTCATCGTGTCACGGTCCGCCTCTAATTGCGCCATCAACTCTTCGTTCGTCGCTTCCTTGACCTTCACGCGCACTGACTCCAAATCCTTCGTCAAACTTGCAATCGTTCCTGCCAAATCACTTTGCTTCTCACGCAATGCCATCAATCCCATTAGTTAAATCCCCCTAATATCTCAGCCCGACGCTTTTCCAAGCGCAACGCCTCTAACTCTTGTCGCTCACCATCATCAAGCGACTTCACATTATCAATCAACGCCTCACCATTCGCCGGAATCGTAACCACTGACCCTTCATAAACATCAGCTTGCTTAATCAACCAACCACCAAACGGTCGATCAGGGTCAAGTGGCTCATAATCCTTAATGGCCATCCCCACCGACATCGAATCCAACGCACCCATCTTAATTAACGCATGCACATTCACCGCTTCTGGATCAGCTTCATTAAACTCACCAACCACACGCAGCCCCTTATCATCAACTGACAGAGACAACTTACCCATCACCTTGTTGCGGTCATGATTAAACAACATCGGCACCACCGGATGCTCTTTCACCCAAGCATCAAATGCCTTAGCTTCAATCACATCCCCATCACGGTCAGTATTGCCAAACGTCGACAAATAACCGGTAAATGAAAAGCCGGCAGATTCATCATCCACCGACTTCAACGTCAAATCTTTAATTCGAGACTGTACCATCTTGTTCCTCTCCTAAGCGAACCGCATTCTTATTGGTTTCAAAGACGTCACCGCCCTCGTAACCGCCGTAACCAAACATCTCACGCAACTCGTTCGAATTAAAGTTACCCGAATACTTCTGCTTAAACATAAACTCATTCAAATCACGCAGCGATGCCACATCAAACAGATCCATGTAAACCATCATCCGATGCCCCTGCGTGCGCTTCGTCTTGGTAAACGCCTTGCGATTAATCTCTTCAGCAATCACACGCATGTACACCTTCACCACACTCTGGAAATAAGCACGATATTGTTGCTCAGAATAATCAGCGGTAAACAACTGTTCATTTATCCCAAACGCATGATAAAGCTGCGCCTTCAAAAACGCCAACTCTTGATCAGAAACCGTATCACCATAAGCATTCTTCAGTTCCTGAAACTCTTCACCTTGCTCTAGATAACTCACGCCACCAGACTTAGCCGTCGCATAAAACGAATCCAACCGAACCTGCATACGACGTTCCACGTCCGCAGTTGCCGCTCTCGTCGGCAACTTCAACAACCCGCGAACGGAATCATCCCCATTCAGTTTAGAGCTTAACGCAGCCAAGTTATCATCAATCAGCCGTGTAATCTGACCCAGCTGCGCAGAAATATTCCGCTTCGGATTTTCAAACACCCAAACATCATCCACCGATAACCGGTGCTCAACCCCATCAATCGACACCACCAGCAAATCGTCATCCGTAATGCCAACTTTGCCATCAACCAGCTGCAGCCTTTCAACCGATGCCCCATTCATCACTGGCACCACAACCGCCACCTGATTCATCAACATCGTTCGCACAACATTCGCCCAAAACACAAAAGGGGCCTCCGAAACATTCGGTGACACCCCACAAACAGTGGCCAAATCAGAATGCTCAAACCATTCCGTCTGGTCAGCCGATTCCGTCTGACGTGTAATCCGAATATGCTTAAATCGCATCATCGCCACATCAGTCGCAATCTTATTATAAATATTGTCCAAATAAATCGAATTCGACACCCAATACCGATGCCGTAATTGAATACCATGATAGTCAACCACCGGCACCCCAGACCCACGAATCCGATCCAACATTCCTGTAAAAAAACCCATATTTCACTCCAAAATAAAAAGGCATTGCTGCCTAGACTTCCATTGCTTCTGAAAAAATTGTTTCCATCTGTTCCTTCCGTAAATCCTTATAGACTTGAATTTCCCCAAAAACAAATTCTTTAAATTCAGAATAAGCCGACTTTGGCATCGGTTGCCCATAAACCTCGAACACATCTCCATTAACATAAACATGATATCTCGCTCTATTGCCAAAATAAAACAAGATGTCCCCTCCGTCCAATGTTTTTGCATGAATTTCAACATTTTGAAGTCCTTTTGCTCCGAAAAACTCATCTGGTTTAGAAACTTTCGAGTTGTACGGCATATCAACTAATCTATCAGGGAAAAAAGTGTCAAAATATGATATTTGTTTCGGCATTCCATCGTTCCAACCCTGAAATTTTTTCTTGCTTTTCACCTCATCGGGTACGGAATATATAGCTGCATCCACAGATATAATCGGCGTCTGCCCGTCCGCGTTCGAATACTTTAACTGTAGAACATCAATCCCGTCCTGTTTAGTTGCTAATATTTCAAAATACGGTAGCGCTCTGGTTCTATTTCCTTCAGTACTATTTTTCTGCTCCGCGTATAACTGAAATTTCACAACCCAATACGCAATCAAACCAGCTGGTATAGTCCCTAAAATGCTCCCCCAAAAGCCCAACCAATCATTCGCACTACCAGTCCTTACAAAGCACCCCAAAACAATCGGTCCTCCAACAAGCACCAACGCCATAACGCCAATTGAAATTACAATACTAGTTTTTCCCATTTAATCCGCCTTCAAATCTACTCTCATTCAGTATGTTATTAATAACTCATAAGTATTACAATTTTTGATACAAACAACAATCTTTAATTAATGAATCACAATTTATTAAGATTCAGTGGCCTAACAAAGTCCGGTAAGATTTGTAGCAATCAAATCCTTAACATTGTAGGGTGCATGTACATTCTCATAACTTCTTATGCCTCTCAATGATTCTACCAAAGCCTAGGATTTACCATTAACTCGAAATAGAAAATCATCCAAATATTCGTCAATGGTCACTTCTGCGACCTTAAATTCAAGCGTCCTTGACCCTTGGGGGTCAGAGTCCTCTGGAATAACACTCCCTCTGTAAGGAAATAGTGCACCGTTCGCTCTTTTCTGCGCGTACTGATAAGCGTAAACATTGTCGAGATTCCTAATTTTTTTCAAAAGGCTTCTCATTGTGGTGGCAATTTCTTTTCGCATTGGATTAAGTAACCCTTCAAATTTCCCAGATCCTAAAAGAAGAGTTACACCTCGAATTCCTTCCATCTGAAGTAATGAATTTAACAGGCCAAATGTCGTTCTCAGGTCTAAAGATGAGACAACGTGAGCCATATTTTCCTGAGTAATCTTCTCAAAGGAAGAAACCCAGTTTATAAAATAAATTTTTTTGAATGCAACTTCTCCTAAATAATCAGGTTGCTCAAAATAGGAAGCCCGCGCAACATCATCCAGCACGTGCGCGATTGTTCCTTCGTACTTAAAATCGGCATGCCGAGGCTGCTGAAGCAAAACAACCAGTGCATAATCCTTATTTTCCGGTTGATTTCTAATACTGAATTCGCGAATATAACGCCGTTTGTCCCTACCTAATGTAAACACTCGATTATTCATAAAAATGATATCCTCTGCAACTATTAGTTTTAATAATAATACTGCAACGAATCTCGATTTTTTTCAAATGCAACAAAAGCATCCAATTGGCTAACAAATACATCAATTTTATTTTTCGCCTTTGCTTTGTTAGGAAAAATATTCCCATTTGCATCCATCCGCACCACCACATTCATATGATTCCAAGTCGATACCGGATCATCAAACAAAATCTTTCCATTGCCCAACAACTCCTTATACACCTTCATCGGCTGACTGAACGTCTTGGTCGTCTGTGTCACGTTATAACAAACATCCCCATAGACCTGAGTAAACATCGCCACAATCTCACCCGCAGACCAGTCATCATAACCAATGACAATCGGCAATATATGGCGCTCTGCCATGAAATTCTGAATGTCATTAAAGATATAACTTTGCTCGTTATAATCCTGGTCATGCAACACTAAATGGCCATTCGTTTCCCACTCAAAATACTTGTCCCGCTGGTCTTTCGGGAGCTTTTCCACCCGACAACGTGGCATGTATTTTCGGTTTATGAAATATCGATTTTCACCATCAACCTTCATGAACGAAATTGAGCAAATGTCATTCACAGCTGACAAGTCGATGCCCATCGCAACCAGTACATTATTCTCAGCCGTCCCAACAAACACGTCTGCATCGAATTTATCTCGATTGCCATAAACCTCTGAATTAGTGAAATAACTCAAGTAGTTATTCACCGGCAAATTAAACGTCTTGGCCATTAACTCGGCTTGCTTTGCAGGGTCGTTCTTCGATGACTCAATGTCACGATGGATAGCTTCCTTCTCAGTCGTAATCCCCAACATCGGCATCGACTTCTGCCACGTTCGATCATCTCGAATCTCATCAGCATCGTCTAATTGATAAATGAACGGCATCACTGTATCGTCATTCATCTTGCCTTCTAGAATAGCCACCCAATCCGCAAAGTATCGGTCGAATACCTTTTCCCGCTTTGTGCCGTTAGTAGATAGATACCAAGTCATCCAGTTCTTACGCTTACGACTTGAACCGTCATTCACCACCTTCAAGAAATCATCGTCAAACGTATGCACCTCATCAAATAGATTGTAATGACAATTCGTTCCGTCCAAAGATTCATAATCCGAGGTCTTAATGCTCATCAAAGAATTAGTAGTTTCGTATAGCAAGCCTCTCTTTGTACTACGCAAGATGTCGGCATCAACCATCATCTTCAACAAGGTATCATCCCGACTTGTCATAGCACGCGAGGCGTTAAACAAATAACCTGCCTGATCTCGATTGTAAGCAAGTAGCTGCACGTCGGCACCGTACTCACCGTCCATCAACAATCCCACCATCGCAATCGCCGACCCCAAAGTCGTTTTACCTGAACCACGGGCCATGATGATTGGCACTTCATGAATCAGCCGACGCTCCTCTTGAACCGTGTACTCAGCCATCGTTTCCGGATTAACTTTGGTCACGGTCGCATTTGTGTAGAACCCCCAAGCAACCTCTAACCAGACTTTTTGTGGTAATGACAAAATCAACTTGCCACTAGCACCTTTTGTCTGGGAGGTCTCATTTTCGATAAAGGCGATTCGCCGGTCTACTTCCGACTGTTTGAAAATGTACTGCTTTTTGAAACGTTCAACCCGTTTGATTGCTAGTTTTACCAAGCGTCCAACGACTATGTCCCCGGATTCAATCAGTTTCACGTATTTATCAAAATGTTTCATAGCCCTTAGCTCCGTTCAAAATCATGGCTCAAATGGCTCATTTTCAAAAATTGCGGCTCAAAAAAATTAGGGGAGAGCTACACAGCACCCTTCCTCCGTTCTTCCACTAGGGTGTCACCCAGGTACTAAGGGGGGCTAGAACAAATTTACTCGGCGTTCTTTTGGCGGTTCAAAGCTCAAATCTTTGCCATTAAACGTCTTTTGGTTATGTTCTTCGAGTGAAAGCAGTTGTAAGTTGTCCAAGTTTAACGTGATAGAACTATCTAAGTAGTTCATCGGTGTTATCGGAATGATGTGATCGACAATGGACTTGCCTTTAATCAAGCTGCCACTCATGTCACTTCGCATCCCCTTCAACCGACGCACCTCATCTCGCAGCTGCTTCCACTCCTTTGAGTTATAAAATCGACGTTGCCATTTCCTAAACCAATCTGGATAATCGCGATCACTCCGCCTCATCGTCACCCCCTGAATATGATGCTAACTTCTGTTGAATCATTGTCCCCAAGTCCATCGCACCCTCTGACACTCTAATTTCAGCTGTGAGCTTTTCTAAGCGCACTTGCGATAGATTATGCTCATCAGTGTTCCAAAGCTCAGGAAGACGGTTTTTCAAGGCAAAAGAAATAGCGGCTAAGTCAGCTTGCACTAACCGCCGCTTGGTTGTTGTTTTGGATTTGACCACAACACCAGACTCATCTTTTGTTTCTTCCTCAATGATTTCAACTGTCATTAAACGATCGTGCAACTTATCAAACAAGGATGCCTCTGCCAAGTTCGCCATCGCCACCTGCATGTTTAACTCGGCATCGTTTAATGCTTCATCCAACTCAGGCGTCGTTTTGCGATACTTCTTCAACGTGGAAAAGCCCACGCCTAACTCATCAGAAATTTGTTTGATGGTTGCGCCGTTGCGTCGAAGTCGTTTGATGTTTTCTAGTTGGGGATGAATTAAGGTTTCATACTTTGTAGCCATCCCCATTCACCTCACATAAAAACGGGTGGCCATTGCTGACTACCCGTTTCGTTATTTTTCGACTTTATCAGAATACCAGGTGCTTCGTTTCAAAGTGTTCCCACTTTTCACCCAACTCACTGCCAATTAGGTTTATTCAAAGAAATCATCATCAACCTCAAACACTTCAAATGTCTTTCGTGACTTAACTCCAACACGGTATTCCATCATCAATTCTGTAAGACGTGCACCATTAATCGCGATAATATTCAAGGCCTTTGTAGACTCCAAAGCTTCTTTAGTGAAATCTGAAGTAGTGATAAACACCCCACGATCTGCACCATGCTCCATTAACGCGCCGTTAAATGCCTGAATTTCTGGCCTACGAACTTTCACATCAACACTGTAGCGCTTAGCTTGAATATAAACAGTCGAAGTGCCCAGCGGATCGCGATTGATAATACCGTCAATTCCGCCATCACCCGATTGCTTTGTAACCCAAGCGTTGCCGCCACGATCACTATAACCCATGGCAACCAGCAACTTTACAACTAGATTTTCAAAAAAGTTTGGATCTAACACCAAAATATTCTTCAACAAGTCCGCAGCCACGTCATCGTTAAACTTTGTCGTGTATGTCTGAAACACCTCAAGCATATCTTCTGGATTGACCACCCCATCGGTCATCTTCACCTGCGGCTTTTGTTTCTTGCCTTGATTCATTTCTTCTTGGTGCTTGATGAACGCCGGTTGATTACGCACAATTTTTACATCAAGTTGCTTACCATGATCTATCAGCAACTGCTTTCCCAAATCTGTTATTTGATATTGGGCATAAGCGGGCTTGGTTACTGCTTCAGCAACAAACAAGTCCGACATTGCCCAACCAATCCGGCTTTCAACGATATTTTCCTTTCGTTCAGATTCCTCATCGTATACGAGATTTCGAAGTTCGTCTGGCAAACCAATACTGTCTGCGGCCACACGCTTTAATTCGCCTGACTTCATTGAACCCTTATCGTCTAAGATTTTTAGAATTGTATAGTAAAATGCGCCAAACGTTGGCAGACCATGTTCACCCATTTGCATTTCTTGATAATTTTGAATGATTTCACTCATGTGTAATACCTACCCTTTGATGCTCATATTTTACCATGTTAAAAAGGTGGTGGTTTGAACAAAATTCAAACCACCACCTCTATTAGTCTTCAAACGTTTTTATAGGTCGATACAGATCCATAAACTCAACCAAAGCTGATTTTTTATTTCGATAATATGATGACTTTGACTGATCAACACGCTCCATCACCTGCCAATCTTGTAGATGCTTCTGGTACACATCAATTAAGATATCTTTGTGCCGACGCGCGTCATTAGTCATCGCTTCAAAAACAAGATCGATTGCTTCCACAAAAGTTTTAGATGCTACATAATCTGCAAACCGCTCATCCATCTTGTTATCAATTGATCCACTTCGAATGCCATCCCCATCGAACGAAACTGCTGCAGGCAGAACCTTGTAAAGCGCCGCCTTTTGTTGCATCCGTTGATAATCATCGGCCAAATACTTCTTGGCTCGGTTCAATGTTTCCTTATCAAACTCCTCCACATGAACCTCCAATCAACTTACAAGTACAACGTAATGACGTACATCGTGTACAAATACATCAACCACGCCGACACCTTCAACCAACCGTTCTTGATCCGGAATGCGCCAAACAGTACCGCGGTGAAATACACAATCGCACCGAGCATCAGCATTAGGATCAACATGCCATGCCAAATCATTCCATTCATTTTGCTACCTCACTCATATTTCGACCAATCAGTATTCAGAATATCGACGTCCATAGGGATATCTACTCTGTCAGCCGTATTCATATACGCCAATGGTTGATTTCGCTGGTTCCACATATCCTGCTCACGCTGAATATCTGCCAAGGATTTAATTCCTTGTCGTTGCCAACTTTTCAAAATCCCCTCGACGTAAGACCAATTCATCTGATTTCGTTTGACAGCCAACTGAGTCGCAATTGCAATCATCTTCGATCCATCATCCATATCAACCTCTAACAACCAATCAGAAACAAATTCCTGCCAATCACTTGGCACTTCATCTCCAACGGATAACCCCAGCGCATCGACGGCCTTTTGGATGGCGCGTGACGCGCTTGTATGATTGATTGATGTGTTGTTGCTGTTGTCAGGTTCTGACTCTTGCTCTAACTCTATATCTATCTCTAACTCTATCTCTGGTGCCCGTTTTGCGGACAAATGTCCGACGTTTGTCTCAGCCTCAATTAAAGCCTTTTGCTGACGGCGTCGCTTACGCTTTCGTTCTGCTTCACTACTGGTTTTCCCGATGTGATCCTCGATGTCTAAAATTAAAATCGTGCCATCGTTCAAACGTCGCACAAATTCCATCTGCTCTAAGACCTCAACACCGGACTTAACCACACCAGCTGGTAAACGGCACATACGGCCTAATAATTCTGGCGTATATGGAATCGCCTGACTGAATCGTAGCGATCCATCATGCTGCAATGACCGCAACAACAACTTGTGATACAAATTGACATACATATAGCCATCGGCCAAAGATTCCAAAGCGATAATACGTTCCTGCTCGAAATGATTCTCATTCAAGCGCACATAATACCAGTGCTTCTTATCTGTCATTGTCTCTAATTCACTAATTTGGTAAGATAAGCAAGTAAATAAACGGTCCAAGTTAATTTACGATCCGCAATCGGTTCCCGCCGGTTGCGGATTTTTTTATGCCCATCTCTGACATTAGTTTCTCCTTCCTACTTCATCCCAAAGTCTGCATCAGTAATCTTATGCCACTTTGTAAACACCTCATGCGCTGTGCCTGGTGTCAGTTGTAAGAAAACCACGTTTCCAGGCAAGGCCCCGTGCATCACCCCAGCAAACCACACTTCATCAGCTGATTGTGTGCCCTTGAACTCTTCATAACATAGATAGTAACCGCTGCAATCCTTCAACGTTGGATTCGGACGGTTAATGATAACGGTCAGCTTACTTGATAGGCTCATGCCAGTTCTCCTTTACCAAAATGACCAAACGAACAATCTTCCGACCTGCACGCTTCACACACCACTTAAACTTTGGTAGTCGTGGCAGTAAGAAGAACGTTAATACTGCTAACCCGATGTAAAACAACACGCGGGCCATTACCTCTGAAAAAATCATCTTGCCTCCTATCGTTGCTCGAGACGAATGCCACGGAAGGCAACCTCATCCCGAAACTTTGCATATGCTTCACGGGAGATAATCCATCCCCGTGTCAACGGCATCACTGGAAATTCCGGATCAACTGACCGGCACCAAACCGAACTGATGAACGTCTCTGACATTCCCGTATACAAAGCCAGTTGATGCTTATTCAATAAATCTGGCCATCCATACTTAGCATAGAACTCCAATTCAGCAAGATCATCTTCTGAATACTTAGGCGCTGCCACTACTCGACCTCCAATTCAAATTCCAAGATGGTCGCAACCGCTCGGATAATCGAGTTATTCTTCCGACCTCGATTTCCACGATGCACCATCCCCCGATTAATCGCTCGACTTAACTCACTGCGTTGCGCAACAGGCCGTACGTCATCCGGCAGTAACTTGTTTACTGTGGGGATGATTTCGTCGTACGTCAGGTGCTTCAATCGCATCATCAAGTTGACCTTATCAGGCAGAGACAGGTTTTCCACAACGTTGTTCACAACAACCTCCAATCCAAAGTGCACAATTAAGCACTTTATTTTCGTGTATACGCGTTGACACGTACCTAATTTGATACTACAATGATAAAAGAAAAGCGCGATGGCCGCGTTTGATTTTGATGGGTGTATCAAATTATGTACGTATCTGAATTAGACGTATACCATGTACCGCATTTCAGAATTGGGTACTGCAAAAGTATACTCAAAGCGTGAACTATATGTCAACGCCGATTTAAGTGTGTTTTTGTGCAATTGTCCGATTTTTAAGAGGAAAGGAGGACAAAATTTTATGTTGTTGGACCGAATTAAAATCGCAGCGGAGCGCCGTGGATTAACACTTGCTGAGGTTTCACGTCGTGTAGGACTAGGTGAAAAAACCATGTACCGCTGGGATAAAAATTCGCCACAAATCGATCACGTCACTGATGTGGCTGAGCTGTTAAATGTGTCTATTGACTGGTTAGTTGGGCGCGTAGATGAATCGGATGAATACTACACCGACGAACAAACGATGATCGCCATCGAGGACATCATTAACTCATCTCATCCCCTATCTTATGGTGACGTGGAGATGGTAGACGACGACCGTGCTGCACTTCGTGGAATGCTAAGAAATTACTTCTTGCGTGATCCGCGTGGGCAAGCCCGTGTCAAAGAATATATTAAAAGGAATCTCAATGTAACTAATGATTAAGATATTAGCTGAAGCCGTTAACAAACACGGATATAACGTTTTTGCACTTAGCAAGGAATTTGATGTACTTATTGAGCCAATGGATCTTCCACCCACACGCTTGAGCGAATCATCCCCTGAAACGAGAATCATCTTCGTAAACAGTGAATTAATCGGCAGGCCCATCAGTCGCTTTGTTATTGCGCATGGTTTGGTTCACATACTACATCATCAGTCAGCCACGCTTCAATCGATTTCTGATGTGGCCGACTCATCATTGCTCGATCGTGATGCGACACTTACCGCGTGTGAAATTGCCGTTCGCATGTATAACCGAGATAAATGTAATTGCATGTCTTGTGATGCAGCTTCAGTTTTAAGTTACTTTGAACTTCCAGAATGTTTTTATGGGGATGTTCAACGAGCAATCGCTGACTTCCACCAAGAAAACAAAAAATAGGATTTGACCCGCACCGCCAAGCACTAGTCAAACCCTACCATCGTTACGCCAAATACCGACAACAAGTGTCGGGGTTGTAGCGTGTCTTCATTTTAGCACGTGACACTCATATTCCATTATGCGAAGGTGTCTCATTTACGGAAAGGAAAATGAATAATGGCAAGTATCCAAAAGCGTCCAAACGGTCGTTGGCGTGCAGTTGTTTCAACACGTGACATTCACGGTAACCGGCAGCAAAAGTCAAAGATTTTCGATCTAAAGAAAGAAGCTGTTGAGTGGGTTGCCAGTATTGAAAGCAAGACCACACAAGGATTCTCGCTTACTGGTGGTGACGTTTCTTTCATGGACTTCATGAAGTTTTGGTCTGAAACGTACAAGAAACCAAAGCTTCGCAAGTCATCATTTATTCGGATGACTTATGAAATCAAGTCTCTGGAACCGTACTTCGGCAAGATGCAACTGAACAAGCTCACGGCTGATTTTATGCAACAAGCAATTAACAAATACGGTGAAAATTACAGTTATAACAGCTGCAAGCACGTCACTCGAATGGTGAAAGAAGCTTTACGCTCTGCACTTGGGGATGGCCGGATTCATCGAGACTTCTTCAGCAATATCGAGATTCCCGGTCACGCCGCACGTCAGCAGGAATCAACATGGTTGAGTGCAACCGAATTTGAAAAGCTTCGGGACTACCTCTACGACATGCCCTACGGCTTACTACAAGAACACAACATGGCCATCTTAGTGTCACTTGAAACCGGAGCTCGTATTGGCGAGGTCATGGCTCTTACACCCAAAGCATTGGACGTGGAAAAGCTGACACTCAGCATCCATCAGTCATACTCTGCAGTTGGGGATGAGGTGACACCAACAAAGACAAAAGCTTCCAACCGTGTTGTTCAAATTTCAAAGCGTCTTGCGTTGGCATTAAATGAATACTTCGAGTATCACAGCAATCAAGAACTGTTTGCTAAAAGTCCACGTTCTGCTGCTCAACACGTTTTTCGAACTTTGGACAAGCACACAATCGAGTTAGGCATCGTTCGCGTCAAAGTGCACGAATTACGTCACTCGCATTTGTCGTATCTGTTGTACAAGGATGTCCCAATCGAATACGTCAGTAAGCGTGCGGGTCACTCAAACATCGCGACCACAATGAGCATCTATGCCCACATGCTACATGAACGTGAGCAAGCAGAAAACAACCGTATCGACTCACTCTTCGAATAGACAATCATGAATATTTATCCGTTATATAGAAAAAGCGTGACACGTCCGAAAACGTGTCACACTCTCCAGAAAATTTTTGGTGACATATTGTGACACGATGGCCACTCTAATCCTCATCAACCCGCAGTACAACAACGTTTGGAAGATTGCGGTAGTGATTGTTATAGTCCATCCCATACCCGACGAGGAACTCGTTAGGTACCTTCGCGCCAATAAAGTCTGGTGTCACACCACCAGCTGAGGCATCTTCACGCTTATCAACAGCAACCGCAATCAGAACCCGTGCGGCC
>Ga0157364_1000219_pt1 | contig 32399 bp, 18 predicted proteins | sample AttsexASBM2_FD_111476 | JGI IMG/M metagenome (GOLD analysis project Ga0157364, IMG submission 111476) | Fungus gardens microbial communities from leaf cutter ant in Ribeirão Preto, State of São Paulo, Brazil - Atta sexdens ASBM2 | ecosystem: Host-associated > Fungi > Mycelium > Unclassified ...
GAAGCGCGGTTGTCACAATCGCGCATACGCAGCTGTAAAAGTGTCGATGTAATCGTTGTCGTAACAATAACAGTCATTGCGAACCGACGATTAGCTTACATGGCAGACAGTATAAAATTTATACCCACATAGTGATTTAAATGTCGTTCAACCGCGAATATATAGTCACAAATTTCCAGATGCGCTGCAAATTTTATGAGGTATGAAATGCTGTACCTTTCTCGAAAGTAATGGTAGATACGAGAACAGGAGAGGGAGGAAAAGAGACAAAGAGAGAAAAAGAGAAACCGGGAATAATACGATACAACAAAATCGCCAAAAAATAATGACAAAATGATAGTTACGGATTTAATTAGATATCGTTCGCCAATACGTATACAAATATAAAATAAACATTATTATCTCAACGCTTGAAAATTTATACTGCGGAATTCTCTCCATTATTAACTTATTGGACGTAAATATTTGAAGAAGGAAAAATTTCTAATTTAGATGAATAAAAAATTGGCGCGAGATGGTTAAAGGAAAAGATAAGATAATGCATACCGCAGTAATGATTTAACGGCACTCTCATTTACGTTAAAAAATTGGTTCGCTCGACGACGAAAAATCTTCGCTCTACCATCAGTCATGGAATTTCGTCACCCTTCTCCGGCGTAGCCGTTTCCGTGAATTTCTCACCGGCACCAGCGTGATTCTCCGGGTGCGTGTTCCGGAAGAGATGGCACTCATTTTCCCGACCGTTGATTCCGGATGGTCTCACGAAACCTCCTTTCCTACCCCTCCGTTCTCTATCACTACCCTCGGTCGCTCTAAGAACACAAATAGACAAGGACACGGTGCGGCTGCATCACCCCCTCGATCAGTCGAAATTGCTACCGACGTAGTCGTGAAATTTTAGTGCCGCGAATCTCCGAATTGTTCTCCGTTCCCGCTACTCCTCTCATCATCGCTTGTTCGCCCTCCCCCTGTCCGCGACGTCTTTATGTCGTCGGCATTCTGCTGAAAAATATCTTTGTAACATTGCGTGCAATCTAATGGTCGATTCGTTCTCCGTTGATCCTTCGCTTGCATATGCGTCTTTGCATTTAACTTCGTTGCAATCGTGAGATAAACAATAAAATATATAGATAAAGAAATCGTTATTAGAAATAAAAAAATTAAACTTTAAATATACATTTTTTACACTTTCCTTTATTGAAATATAAAAGTTAAACTGTTTCCTTTTGTACCTTTATTTTAGCTTTTAATATTTAGAATTAGAAATCATAAACCGGTTAACTTAAATTATAAAATTATGGATCTCGTTACACAACTTCTTCGGGCGATTGCCGATAATTATCATTACGAATATAATACAATTATCATATCTATAACGGTGCTATACAATTTGAATTGCAAATCGAGCGTAACTTCCAATATTGACACTATTTTAAATATTGTAAAAATGGAAGCCACATTAAAAGACCGCATACAGTAAGTGATAGATTAAAACCGCAATATCGATATTCACTCTTTTCATTCAAATTTTAATCGTAATACTTTTTTTCTGCAGTGAACTTTTTTTTTAAATTATTAATCAAACTTATTATTAATAAAATTATTTATTTTTATTAAACGATAAATTAAGAATTCTTTATATGAAAATAATATTAACAACAATAATGTTAAGTATATATATATATATATATAATTATTTTAAACATATTAAATGCTTGTCGAAATTTATATAATATTTTTATAACATCTTGTAATAAAATTATCAGAAATACGAAGGAGAGATCTGTGTTTCTTCTTACGACGAAATAATTTTCTCTTAAGCTTCTTTCGAGTCTGTTTGCGTTCATCTGCACGAGGGACTGTCGGCCCTCTTTCACGGTACAGTGATATCTACCTACCTATTTGTTTTGTACAAAAGCAATAGAGTTTGCATGTTCTATCGATCTTCGCTCGTGAGGACTTGTGATAATTGAATTGTGAATCCAATCAAGCAGTCGAGATTACGAAAGAGATCGTGATACAGGTCATGGATATGTGAAGAAAATTACACTTACTCCAACTCTGCACGAGCAACAGCAATATATTATCTATTTTTTTTCGCGATAATATTATTATTCAACACATTATTATATTACATTCATTTCTGTTAAATGATTAAAATGGATAATATATTTTTATTAATATTATAATTTTTGTATAATATTAGAATATATGATTAGTAATACAAAAATGCTGTTATATATGAAATAAGTATAATGTACAAATAAGTATAATGTACAAATCGCTTTTTTAAGGATAAAATCACATTTCAGCATAATTTTTTTATATTTGACATAATTTAGAAAAAATATAACAAGCTTTCCTATGCCTAAAAATATTTTTAAGAGATAATTTTAAGATAAATATATCATAGTTATGCCTTCCCATTTGTTTGATAAAGAATATCGAAAACGTTTTAAACTATCAGAAAAGAATGTTATCATTATCCTAATTATTTTAGAGAAAATAGTTAACTTTTGTGGTCCTATTTGTCATCTCTATGTAAAAATAATATTATATTACCGATTGCGTTATACATGCATTATATATATTCTCACAAAACAAAGAAATGAAAATCGAAATTTTCATATGACGTATTTGTTGTTTTGCCCCATACATATCTTCCATCATATTTCAGCAATAATTTTTTATATTATTTATTCAGGCAACAATAATTTGAGATTAAAATTATTTAATATTTTTATGCAATATTTTTTATGCAATATTTCAACACTAAAATATATTTTTCACAACTGTTCATAAAAAAGAAATTTGCTATTTTTAATAATTATTAATGTTCAAAGGATTGTTTTCTTCTTATAAATCCCAAAATGTAAATAAAAATTTATATGCCTCTTATATTTTCGTATATTTGACAGCATATTTATATAAAGCTCAATTAATTTTAGATTACATCCTTCATAAGTAGCAATCTTATTTAACAGGGTCGGCGACACATTTTACGACTTGAATATCGGCCACAATGGTCCCGTTGTGGAATCGATCGCTTCGTTGTTCGTACAGGCAAGGAAAGAGAGAGGGATGAGGCAAGCCAGGAGCGTTGAAGGCAAATCAGGGGCTTCGTAGATGATCACTATAGATGGGATGAAATATTAAGCACAGCATGGGAAGAGCAGAGCAGCGGCTGCGTGGCCGAGGCTGTAGAAGTTTTATTAAAAATCTGCGTTGAAGGATGATGGATATCTTCGAAGGAGTGGTGAGAGGCCTCGGCCTTATGTTCGGATGGACGATAAGAAAGTCAGAAGAAAAAGCAGATGAAGTAGACGACGAAAGCCGTTAAGGACAGAAACAGATGAAACTGTACGGATCGCACGGTTGATGAAGCAGAAGATAAGGAAAGATGAAAGAGTGAAAATAAGAGGGACGAGCGTGAGTTCTTCCAAGGCGGTGAGAAAGGAAATTGATTTTTATCCGGTTCGAAAAATTGTAAAAAAGACAGCGAAATGACGAAGAGCCAATTTTTCAATTTCTTACGAATTCGACATTTTTGTCTTTATATCAAATATATAATATGTCAATCCTTTTTAGACATATAATTATTATTAAAATCGTGAAGATGATGGAGAAATAAATGTAGCAAAATTACTGCTAAAAAATCAAGTTTTAACAAGGTTTTTATAAATTGGAACATTAAAGAAAAAAATGCAGAAAATATATATTGTTAAAACATATTAAAAATTTAACAGCATAAAACAGAATAAAACATACATATATCTGCAAAGAATATTTTAAAATTAAAAAGTTTTATTATATGAAAGAAAAAAATTAAGAATATTTTAAAAATAAAATGCTTATATTCTCCAGAAAATAACTTCTTATTCATATTCTTAAAAAATATGTATTTTCAAAGTTGCGTTCCATTTTAATGCAACATAAATCAGAAATAAACATTTTTGTTGAACATACACAATAATAAGGAAATGCAAAGGGGTTAAATGAATAATATTTAACAAAGGATATTTTCAGTTGATTGCTTTAAATTTATGTGTTAAAGCTGTATACATATTCTGAAGAAGTGATGGCAAGAAAAAAAATGGTACTATCGTGATATCAGCTACTATCTTTGCAAAGTATTTACTTTGAAATTTGCTCTATATAGTGAATATTATTATGATTTACAAGAGAAAGGATTAAAGATGAAGGCAAAAAGAAGATTATGCGCTTGATGATAGGCACGCGCTGAAAGAAACACAACCAAAAGGGCTTTAGAGAAAAGCAAGAGAAGAAGAGGAAGAGAAAGAAGAAAAACGAGGAGGAGAAGAAGAAAGAAGCCATTGGAGATACGAAGAGACGTGGCCAAAACTATAGCGAGATAAAAGAAGATCGGAAAAAGAGGTCCCTTCAATATAATAAAAGAGACATTACAGGATTGTGGCTTATTTGGTCTAGAAAATTTAAGAGACTGAAAGCATTTTAAGATTGGATGAAAGACAAGCATCCTGGCAGCTATAGATCGCGTCACGTCCAAAATGATGGAAAGCATGATAACAGCAGGACTGTGCAGATTTATGATAAACGAGATTTAACATAAAAATATGATATTGTTGGGAAATATATTTGCAGGATATTTTAAGATTCGTTTTATATAAGAAAATATTTTTGGAAATATTTTTTAAGATGGAATAAGAAATCATTTTCTAGAGAGTATATGCATGTATTTTATTTTAAAAGCTACATTCTTAATTTTTTTCTCTCATATATATAAAACTAATTTCAAAATATTCTTTGCAGATACATTTTTTAATAATATGTCACATTTTATATGCATCAGATTAAAATGCGAAAAAATATGATGACTGTAGTCATCAACGGAAGGGAAAAAAGCAAGAAATTGATATGCAAATAAATAAAAGGTGAAAAAGAAAAGAAGAGAAAATAGAAAAGAGAATGAGAATGAGAATGAGAAAGAGAATCGGCAGTTGTGGAATCATTGCGTTGAAGAGGATTGGTTTGTAGTACGTTAGTTTATAGGCAGCTCGAGGGGAACACCGAGAGGGTAGTGAATTAAAGCGGTTCGTCCTCCCTAACGAAGTCAACACGCCAAGCGGACGGATGAGGCCGTCTTGTCGAGCGGAGACTGTCGTAACAAGCGTAATCTTATATAAGACAGGAAGGAGCAGGAAGAAGACGCGAGGGTCAATTGTAGGAAGCGGGATGAGATCGAAAGTGGGAAGGAGAATGAGGAGAAAGAAGAAGGGAAAAAGAAGAAGAAGAAGAGCAAGAAGAAGAAGAAGAAGAAGAAGAAGAAGAAATGGAGAGAAGATGGCAAAGAAACCTCAGACCACAAAGTCGAGTTATGCTTCTTTCCTGCTTCAGAATCGACTTTTCATTTCTATCCACCTGTACTTCACCTGCCTCTCTCAAACTCTCCCCTTCCCTCTCTTTCTTTTCTCATTCTCTCTCTCCCTCTCTATCTCCCGATCTCCTCTCTCTCTTAGGTTGCCATTAAAATGATAAAATAATGTTTGCGATGGTAAGTGCCACTAAAGCCTGCCGCTTAACCACCCCCACTGGAGGCTGAACCCTCGTAAAGAAGGCGACCCTCGACTTTGTACCACCTTGTCGAACCACTTCGCTCACGCTCGTTCGCCTTGGTGCTAATTTACGAACGCCGTACTCGACACGGCGACGAGTAATCGATTTACAGGCCCCAAGAAGGAAAGTAGCAGGGTCATAAGGTGGATAGATCGAGGTAAAGGTAGAGGGGCGACGGTGGCGGTAACTTCCGCCGATCCGTTCGAAGAATTTGCGGCGAGGCAGTTTCCGTGTATCAAAATGGATAAAGTATTGAATAATGTGAATAATTATTTGCTTGCTTGTTTGGCGTATCTTTACCATTGCAGCATTGTTATTAACAGCCATCGACGATGCTAGAAATACTCCCAGACACGATGCCCCGATGTTACGTTTCGCACAGGAGAGAGTTAAATTACGGGGCATTTACATTATTGGAGATTAAATGAGCCGGATAATTGTATTGTTTACCTCAATACGCAGAAGGGAGTGAAAATGCATTACGGAGAAGGTTGCATGAAAATACCAGCTTTCCTAGATAAACTCCGTTTTTCGGTGTAGTTTCTTTAGTAAATCCGACATTTATACTTCTATCTCGGTACGAATTCTTAAATCTTCTTAAATCGTTTATGTATTTTTGTACAGTTTTATTTTATTTTAGTCTTTTAGAGGCAAAGAGCATATATCAGATCGAATTATGGATTGTCACGTTGGAGCGATATCCATTCAATTCAATATCGCGTATTCAGAAATATATCGAGAATATGCGCATATTTTTCTACACACTTGGACTTATTAATAAACATTACGTGAAAATCAGTATATCGCGAGTAATTCCATGAGCGGTTTTTATCGCTGTATAAACAAAGACAAAAATTTCAACAAATATAAAATCGGATAATAACACAATGTTATCCGCATTAAGTTTGCTATACTATAATACAACGTACGATTATCTTATCAGTTTACGGTTCGACAATTTGACAATAACCACAGTTTTAATAAAATATAATATGTCCGTTAATGGCGTTGGCCGTCAAGATATGATTCAGAAATGAAAGATTAATTTGCAATCGATACAATCATACACCTTTCGCCCGTTAACCAAAAATATGTCACATCGATTCGCTTCTCGATCATATTACTTGACAAGGTGACAGCGTTAAACGATTAAGCTCAGAGTGGGCCAGATTCTGCGAAAATCCTTGATGTTCCAACCCTCCATGCCAACTCGTGCTAAATCCCTTCATCCCTTTTCTCTCCACCTTATATAGTCGAAGACTCCGCACGGTAAGATAGAACGAAAGGGAGCTTTGACGCCCCGATTAACGCGGACACATCGGAACACTTTTCAGCACTTTAGCGCGGAACGATGCACAGATTTCATTTTATCTGCTTCTGTTCCTTTCGATTTTCTCCATACAATTTTCCATATTTCTAATTCTTAACCCTTTTCTTTTCTCTTCTTGATTCTCTTTTTATTTCTACTTACTCAGATGTCTATTGTATATTAATTTTTTTAATTGCTTTCTCTCTCTTGTAATCTATTATTTTGTATCACATTTTGTATCACGGAAGGAATGGTTTTGTTTTAAGTATCTAAAAATTTAGCTACATAGATACAGATTTAAAAATAATTTTGTTAGACCATCAAGATAATTATAATGCACAAACTGATTGCTAAAATGTCAAAACTTTCATCATTTGATCATTATATTTAAAAGATCCATACAATTGTTCCAATAAAATTACATAATTAGTTCGATAATAAAATTATGTATTTTCAGATTTGTATTTAGCTAAATTTTTAAATATTTCAGCAAAGTCTTTTTCCGTGTACATATTCTTTCCTTTTTTGTTCCGGCTCTCTCTCTTTCTCCCTCTTTGTTTTTATTTTTTCTCCCTTGTATTTCTTTGTTCGCTTTTCTTTCGTTTTCGTTCGCGAGATTCTTTCTTATATAAACTCTTCCACATTCTTCGCGCGCAGAAGTTATTTTTTCGTTCCTTCTGATTTCGTTTTCCTTTCTTATCCTTACACTTCTGTTAAGCTTTAATTTGTTTTTTTTTCTTCTTTTTTTAAAAATTATATTTCAATATGTTTCATTGCGCTGCACTTCTTTATATTTCTTATTTTTATGTCACACGTTCTACTCTGTTTTTCTCTTTTTTATTCCATAATTTCTCTCTTTTTTCTCCCTCCCTTTCTTTTTCACTTTCATTTCCTTTCTCTAACTTCGTTTCTCATTTCCTTTGCCCTGATTTTTTCTCTTTTATTATTCTCATTCCTCCTTTCCTCGCATTTCTCGTACTGATTCTTTAACTGCTATATCTCTAAACTCACTTCGCTCAGCTGCTTGCTTGGCGGGAGTGTCTATTTTGAAAGGGTAGTAATTACCCCAGCTACGATTGCGAGCCTGCACTGTCTTCTCTGAAGCGGGGACAGTGTACAATCCCTAAGAGTAACGCAGAAGGGATATCCAGATGGCAGTAGTGGAAACATTTACGTGTAGAAGGATAGAAAGTGATAAAGAGAGGTGGGGGGGTAGATACGAGGCTCATTAAACCGGGAATGCTGATTGCGTTAGCCTTGGGGCAAGTCATTTCATCCCCTTCGGTCGCTAACGATCATGCATTTCCACTGGCCACGTACGCGTGCGTATGTGCGGTGTGCGCTCTCTCGCATGTAAGCGAAAGTCAGTTTCGTTTTTCGCAATTGCGAAAAACGCGACGCGATCTCCCATGTATTTAAACTTTACCCTTAATCAGGAACGAAGCAATTCAATTAAGAATTTTTCTTAGAGCACCGTCGAATCTCGTATTACGTTTGCGATCATAATTATGCGAGAGATACGAAATCGATTATTTAGACAATCACGTGTCTTCTCATCATTTGAATTCCATATCTTTATCAATTTTTTATATCTTGAAAAAAAAAAGAGAGAAAAAAGGGAAGAAATAGTAGCGTACAGAATACAATACTTTTCCTATAAATATATCAGATATAATTTTGTATGCCATTATAGCCTTAATAAATAATATTTGTCGCAATTAAAATTGTCCATTTAAAGAAATGAAAAACTTTTAAATTATTTTTCGTATAATAGAATTATTTTGATTATGTAACTTACAATAAAAGCGATAAACTTATAATAAAAAGAAGAAATCAATATCTACGTTTTTACTTTAAGAAAATATTATAAAAGATTATTCTTTTCTAGCTGCTCTTTTATTCTTTAGCATCAATTCTGGCGCGGAGAAGAGGAATTTCAAAACTAATTGTAAATTCGAAATTATAAGGAAAGGTTCTATTTTAATTTTGTGGATAAATAAAATAATACTGCTAAAATAATACGACAATATTTTGCTAACTTTTTGTGTACATGATTGAGTCATTCGTGCATTTTCTTTCTTTGAAATACCAGGAGTTCTTGGCTAAATAATGGTCCTTAATCTTTTCTCTTTTTTAATATAATACATAAAGGAAAAGTATGAGATAGGCATTAATATCAGCGGCGTTTCTGCTAAACTTTAACTAAATTTGATAAATGCTATATATTGATTCCACTATGAATTTATTGCTCTTGGAGTGAAAAATATTTAGTGGGAAATTCATTATTAGATCATACCCGTAATTATAGTAAAAAAAGATTTTAGAATTTAAAGTTTCTTTCAAGTCAAGTTTCATTGAGATAAGCCTTTAAATCTTGTTCATTATTTAATAAATAAATATTTGGCAAAAAATTCTTCATGTAGTGATAGAGTATGATAGTACTAATAAAAAAATACGGGATATGTTGAATTGCTTAATTACAGAAGATTTGCTGATCATAAAAAGGCATGGAAATCGTAATATAAGATATCCAGGATATTTCTAATATGAACTTCTAATATGAACCTATTCCTGTATCATAGTGAAAATCGTTTGAATGTTATTGTATAATAATAAAAAGGACAACCGGAATGAACATCGACTGTCTGTTTCTGCGATGATTCCAACTACCTGAAAACGAATCCTGAGTACAACGCATGCTCATTTTGCGCGCACTGGTTGTGTTTGTTTGTATTTTAAAAATCTTAAATAAAGTTTTTTAATTGCAATATTGATGTGTTTGCGTTTTATTATCAATTTCTCTGGGCATCTCATATTAGGAACACAATTTTTTGATTATGCAATTTGCTCACTTTTTGCATTTCTTTAATTTAAAAGAAAAATAGAATTTGAATTGAATTTTACATAACATTATCTTAAAGCTTATTAAATTTCTTTCAAATGACTTATTATTTGTTTAAATTTTGCCTATAAACTTCTAGCATTTACACAAAATGGACTCGGTATTTCATAATAAAGGTCTTCTCTCTCTATATATGTATCTATGTATATATATATATATATATATATATATACAATTTTATAAATACTTTCTAAAGGTGTTATAGTATATATAAGACTCACTTAACAATTTTTAAATGCTTGTAAAAGTAATAAAAATTATATAATCCGGAATACGAACGACTCATCATGTAATAATAATAATAAAGAACCGGAAAATTATTATATATACTATAAGGATTAATATTTGAACCGAAATATATTAAATCGAGAGAGAATTCCTATTTATTTTATAGCTGTTCTCATTAACAATTTAATTCAATATCCTTCATAAAAAGCTTTCCGACATAAAAGGCTTGAGTGACGATTTGGACATAATTTAACAATTCGTAGTCAAAAGCCAGTTAATAATTAACAAAAAGGAACGAAATCCGAAATACATATAATTGATCCCTCCTTTCTGCGTCCGTGACCCCCATCCAAGTGCGATCTGTCGTTTTGCCGGTCATTAAAAAGCTTTCAACCGGTGAACCGTGCCTCATTCCACATGTCGACGCGCACCCATGTCCATGGAAAAAATGTTTCGCCGCCGACCGCGCGAGTTTCCGGTGTGGCACGACACGACACGGTGTGGCGGCGAAAAAAAAGAAGGGGGTTGGAGAGGGTGAAAAGGACGCGAAGAATGGCGCGCTGTAACGTCCCGCCGATCGAAAACCACGCGCTGCATGGTGTGTTTTTTTTACATACGATCGGCATTCGCACGGCGCGCTCATTGTCGCTTCCTGCATTCCAAAGATTTCCTGCTCGTTTTTTTTTTTCTATACCGCCCTGTTAAAAGGCAGATCGATATTTTTGCGTCCGGCTAACTCGCAGGCGTAATCCAAAGCTCGTTTATTCGACGAGAAATTCTACCAATGCTTACTAATTGGATCGTTAAACCTCCTGCACACGTGTACTTCGTAAAGTTAAAGTGTTCTTTAAGAGATGATTGCGTCCATTCTTAAAAGTTAGAAATTAGAAAGATATATATATATATATCACTCTATAGAAAGTTTAAAATTACATCACGATTTATCAAGGTATCTGTTTTCCTCATTTTTATAGAAACGCATGCATATATTTATTAATAGTTACTATATAATAGTTTTTTAGCAATAACAATAGGTGTACATTTCGACAATATTCTTGATAAAAGTATCAGTTTTTGTAACATTACAATTTTATGTAACAAAGCATCCTAATCTGAATAAGATGGGCAAAAAGATTCCGGTATATAGTAGGTATACATATTTCTCACGTCCTACGAGAGCATCATGAATACGTATGATGTTGCGAGTGGTAAGAAAATAATGGGATTCAAAGGTGCAAATATGTCATGTTAAAATGCACAGCAAGATGTCCGCAAGTGGTGACGTCATGCATGCAGGATCCGTTTTATGTATGAATCGAGTCTGGCTGTCCGAAAGTACAATCATATGCGCTGGAAATAGAATGTCCCCGCGAAAATGGTCTACAATCATTGATTCGATCAGGTGGATTATTGTCGGGCTGCAGCAAATGGCGTGAACGATTCGCCGCCGTACCAATAAAAAAAATGTCCCAAGCTTTTATTTTTCGAGAAATTTCTCTCTCTCTCTCTCTCTCTCTCTCTCTCTCTCTGTTCCTCTCTCTTTCGTTTTCTCCTCCCCAGTCCACTTCATACCGTTCACTCACAAACTGCACCGCATATGTCAATATGTGTGCGCTACGGTGTCATGTAGCTGCCATCGCACTAGTATATTTTTTTTATTTCTACTTCTTTTTTAACGTAAAATCCGCAAAACGGCGTATTTGCCTGTAAAATTACTTTACCTGCTGGACACGACCAGAAAAAAAAAATCGGCTTTCGACGACCTCCGTGTTGTTCGAGAAAATCGAGAGAAATTCGTACTGTGCGTCCAAATAAAATATCGCTTCTTTATCTTCTAACACTGTTCCACTACTGAGTTATATCTGGCGAGTACACCCCGGCGCTTCGAAGAAGTTCGCCAACGATAAGGCAGTGGAAATGTGGGATTAGGTAAGAGAACGTCGATAAACTTCGGTTCGACTCGTTACTCGACAATGCCGCCGGGCAATAGTTTATATTTGTGTGAGACATTATGTCAATAAATTTAGAATAATACTATCGTATCATCTCTATCGTTGGATATTCTCTAAATTTCTTAGAGTAAAATCTCACTCTAAGAGAGTGAAAATATTTCATTTCTTGAAAGAGTAAAATATTTTCATTCTTCTTCAAAAATAGCTGTATTTCGCTCTCTTAGAGTGAGATTCCACTCTAAGAAATTTAAAGAGTATATCCGTTAAGAAAAGTACATTCGCCCAATTATTTTTCATATTAAATTAATGGTGTGATAAATTAATAAAATCATATTATAAATACTATTTATAATATTATTTTGCTTTATCTTATCTTTTTCAATAATTCGAACCAATAAATATCCTTTTGTTGGCAAGATACGTTTCTCGCATGATGTTTATCAAATTTTTTTTTAGTTTCGTGGATGAAATACGAATCATCATGCATATTAGGAAAAATGATGAGAATATCAGAAGGAAAAAAAAAGGTTGGTGCGACAGAATTGGACATAGAAAGACAACGAATTCGAACGACTGCGAAATCAATCAGAGTTTCTGATTGTTACTCCGTGATGTTGATACGCCACGTGTCATGGGCGCAGTGATTTTGAGGAGATGGTTACTCAACAAAGAGAGAAGTATAGATAGGGCAATCCAGATTGGTCTGTTGATTCTCGATCGAGATAGAGCAGGCTCGAGTAGGCGTGCAATATGTTTCGCCCGATATGTTCGATGTGAGAATACAGAAACGGAAAGATGAAACGATGGCTGCATCAAGTTAGAGTATTATTAATATTATTATAATTTTACGTGAAATAATGAATTTTTTTGGAGCACAGCGAAATCATAGAGGAAATATTGCAATTTTCATTTCAAAAACAAATTCTCTTCAAACACACTTTTGTATTTCCTTTAAGATTTTTACGATGTAATAAAAAAGGAAATCAGTAATGTATTATACAGTAATGTATTATATGTACAACAGACGCGTATGGATGCGGACGACTTTTGCAATTCTGTTTTTGTTCATGGAAAAAATGATTTTGCTGAAATATTATATATATCTAAAAATTTAGCTAGATACAGATCTGAAAATAATTATTTAGGAAATTCAAGCATGAGCAATGCTACAAAAAGTTTTGACATTTTAGCAACCAGTTCGATCGTTCCATACAATTATTTTGATAGTCCAACAAAATTATTTTCAGATCTGTGTCTCTAGCTCAATTTTTAGATACTACAACAAATCCGTTCTTTCCGTGTAATGTAAGTGAATATCAGAAAATAATTAAAAACTATAAAAAATGGAAGTGGAACAAAAAACTAGATCAAAGTGGAGCGAATGCGATAAATTATAGTGACAGAACTAGTATCAATTCTAAATAAATAATTTTTCAGGTTTCACCGCATATTTATGTCCGCCTTTCGGAGATTCGTGCACATTTTCGGAATGTTTCAGCTTATTCTATAAATTATATCTCCCTACTATTTTAACTTTTTCTCTTATTTAAAATTTTCTCTTATTTAAAAATAAAATAAAGCAGAATTTTCTAGGCGCTTGCGTGATTTTTTTAATCGATAATGCTTTTGTTTTCGTTTGTTGCTCCATAATACTCCGCTTTTCTTCTCTTTGGTTCCTTCTGTTCCGTATAGCCCTTGATTGGACAGAAATTGTGCAAGCGGTTTCTGTCTGTAGTGAAGAAAATTTATCGAATCTCAGCGAGAGTAGGATAAAAAGACGTATATCGTGTTTTCCTTCTGTATCGATGCGAGAGAACCTCATTGTTGGAGCTGATTTCTGATTTACGATCGCAGCAAATGTGTAACACAAACGAGCGTAAAGCATTTGAGTTGTACAGATAGAAAGAGAGAAATAGAAAAAAGACAGAGGCGATTTAAAATATCTAGTAACTTTAGATAAAATTGATTTCTTACATAATTTATGATCTTAGTAAAAATGAAATATATAATACAATTATTCAATAAAATAGACACTATTTATACATCAAAGAAATATTAATTTTGACTTATACGAAAAAAATGACAAAGTAAATATATTCAATGAATAATAATGCAATTTTTATGTATGTATGCACAATATATTTAAAAAAAATGTTTTTTATGCCAAATCTTGTAATTGATCTCTTTTCAGTCAAAATGTCGAGATATTGATCATTTTCGGATTGTAAGCACGATTTTTTATAATAGCAGATATTATTTGCTTACAATAATAAATGCTTAGAATAATTTAAACTTAATTTATGCTCGTATAATTTATGCTAAAAATCGATGAGTCGCGATAAATGATTTTTTCTTAATATTTTAAGAAAAAAATAGTTTTAAATAGCAAATAAAGAATTTATTGTTAATAGAGAATATCCTGTCTTTTTGAGACATTCATATTATAATTAAAGCCCGGATGAGGGCTCTAACGCTTTGTCATTTATGCTGAGCGTCACTGAACGCTAAACGAGTAAGACTATACGCAGCAGCGGTTAATGCCCAAAGCATTTCCCCACTCTGTACTACGATTGTTTTACTCCTCATCACTACCTCTCAACGTTCAGTGATGCTCAGCATGAACGGCACGTCGCTTTGCAGCCCTCATCCGGGCTCTAATTACAATTTACCGTTATTTCATTTCAAATAAATGCAAAATTATGATTAGTCGTCAGCATCGTAATATCAACGCTTATATTTCGAACATAAAAAATTTAATAAAAAAGTTTTCAGAATCTTGTAATAGGATTTATGATTTGTAGAGTTCCGTGTCACAAAGTCTTCTTACATGATACTTAAGAAAATTATGTTACCGACTTAACAGCCACAATACTGAATCGCTCGCGTAAACAGCTTTCGCGTTTTATGAATTGAGAAGTGTAAGAAAAAGCCACAAAGGAAAAAAGTCATTTGATAATTCAAATATAGGTCACGAACTTGCTGAATACGTTCTGATTTTAGTCCTATTGAAAGCATCGTTCGGATCTACAGGGAGTGTTGTATACAATTTTGCCAATATCCAGTACAGATGTAAGTCAATACGCAGCATGCACATATTTGCGTGAAAGCTCGTTGTTTATAAAAAATTGTGACGGAATAGAAATATAATCAGCCATTTCGTGCGTCAATACGCCTCCGTTATTATTTTTTCAATCAGCTAATCGCGACTTCCGGTTTATTTCATCGAGAAATAATTATCGAATCCGGTAATTTACGGATTTTGTACGGCGAACGAGACTGAACATACTCGGGCAGAAAATCAATATTTAACCTCTGGATTCGTTCACTTTATTCGTTGAATAAGGACCCGCACATATTCCGCACATTTTACATAATAAACGATATAAGAGCATCACACTGTCCAACTTATCATTTAATATTTTTTGCTCGATTCTCTGCGTAGCTTTAGATATCCTTAAAAATTCGAAAAAATCGATTGTCAAGGTAGATATCAATGTCATGCTAAATTTTATCGAATCTATTTCGAATAAAATATCAACGTTTTTTTTTTCGAGATATTTTTTACACCGAAAGATCGGAGAGTTTTGATTCCAGATATGTTTCGTACTCTTGTTCCCGTCAGTGTTCGCATGAGAAACTGATCAAATATTTTAGAATGTAGGAACGCGAAATGAAAATTATGAAGATTCATAAGATATTCGAGCATACTGTTTTCAGAAACTGCTCTATTTTTTACAAACACTTTTCATTCTTTTATGTTCAAGAAATTGGAGTTTCTTCAATGGTAAATTTGAATATTACTTAAATGAAATCCTGGAATTATTAATAATGAGAAACAAATTCGTATGCTAAATATGAATTAATACCTAAAGACTCCTTAATGATACAAAATGATTGACTATAATAGAGCAGTAGGAATCAAGCACGGGCATAATTCTTGTGCAAATCAATACGATTAACAAAACAACTTTATTAATAATTAATCCATTAATCTTACATATTTCGGCTCACTTTTGACCCATCCTTAGAGATACAATATAATGTTGTAAATACAAAAAATTTTTTTACAAACTAATTCATTCCAGTGAGTCACCTTCACCTATTAAAAGAAACTATAATATAAAAGCCTCTAATAACAATTTAAAATGTATTAAAATTATTAAAAGGTAAATTTGTTGAAAGCAAAAACGATTTATTGTAAAATGATAGAAGATAGCTCACTAAAACAAAAATTCTCACTATATCGCAAACACTTAAATTCTATCAGTTTAGTCAAAAATCAGTCTTTGACCATTCAGCGAATTAATGTCAATTATGTTGAAATTAATGAATAACTTTTAATACACCAAATACACTTTTAATACAATAAATTTATCTTTTAATAATTTTAATACATTTTAGATTGTTATTAAAGTTCGTTTTTATATTATAGTTTCCGTTAATAGGTGGAGATGGCTCACTGAAATGAATTAGCTTGTAAAAAAATTTTTTGTAATTATAACATCATATTGTCTCTGAGGATGGCTCAAAAGTGAGCCGAAACATGTAAGCGGATTAATTATTAATAAAGTTGATTTGTTAACCGTATTGGTTTGCACAAGAATTACCGCTTGATTCCTATTGCCCTGTTATATCCAACCAAATTCGTATGTTATTCATATCGTTTATTATAGGTTATATGTGTGCAATAAAAGGCATATAATTTTGATTAGTTTATTCACTACGGTCTGTCTTACGCTGTAATTACCTGCTATTGTAACGCGTTAATGATATACGTATATATATATATATATATATATATATCATTTGTTATATTTGTAGTTTAATATTTATCACATTAATTAGTTAAAATTATCATTTTAATTAGTCAAAATTAAGAGGTGGTAGAGTTCAATGAAACATGGCAAATAATTTCAGATCTTGATTTTGAGGAATGAACTAATATAAAATGATTTCAAAATTAATACTAAAAGAAACATCACTGAAATATCATAAAAATCGCAATTCATTGATATTATTTTCTCAATGAAATATTAATCATTTATTTAATACGTTTCTAATTTAAGAATAATCCAAAACCGATTCTTATTCATTCAGGAAATGTCAATAATAATGTCAAAAATAAATATATAATGTTGAAATATAAAATACATTCTACGTATAAATGTTAAGAAGAAACTATATCCGATAAATTTTTTGGGACTGCCAAATCTGCAGAAAGATTCATGTATTCGTCGTATAATCATTACCAACATCCTTGTAAATATTCATATCGCGTTTCACAACCGCGAGCGTAAATATATATCGTATCCGGCATGTGGATCGCGGAACGAATATGACCGAGACGTATGAGAGCCATTAGACACGAGAACGAGTGCTGTTTATCCGCCATTTAATGGTTTCTTTGTATGCTATTTGGATGTGCTGGTCACGTATAAAATGCACGGATACAGGATAATAAGATGAAGGGTGTGAGATCACGATATCATATGAAATGGGCTTTGAGAAGAAAACGAATGATGCTCCATTCAAAAATTAAATGAGCATAGTGTTGTTTTAATTTTATTTCAGTCTCAACATATTTACGTAAATGTTGTGTAGAATATGATAATATTAAGGAATGAGATAATTATTGAAAACAAATTAAAAAGCTTTTGTATATAATATCCAAAATATATATTGTAAAATATATAGACGAGAAAGAGAGAAAAAGAACTTCATCATTAAATTAAAAGTACTATTTTGTTTCTGAATAAATCAGAATCTGTATAAGAACTTGCAAAGTACGTAAATGTGTGTTTTCTTAGTAAAGTACTGACACAAAATAAAAATGTATTCGTGCAAAAGACAGGAATTGCCTCTCTCTTTTCCGTTTAAAAGCACTTGTATCTCGTGTGTGAGTATAAACCGTATGAGATCGTGATTTACGGAATCAATAAAAGGAACTTAGAAGCTATCAAGAGTGACAGATGGCAATTTCTCGTTAAAAAGAAATAGCATGATTATTTCATATGTTGTACGTGTAAATTCACACATGTCAGTCTATATGCATTTTTGTGTACCTTCCTGATGGATATTGGAAAAGTTGCGCGCGACATCCTGTAGCTCAAATCACCCCCGATGGAAGGAAATGTCTGCTCGACTGCGCCTCTTTCGCGTCTCGCAACAGTTATCCCGTAACTTTCGTTCTTCCTGTAGCTGTTTTCGTGTGTCTTTCTCTTTCTCTCACTCTTTCATAACAACAACGGTAGATGCAACTTTAGAACACGCCTGCTTCACTCGGTCGTGAAAACAACATCGACAAATATTTTGATTTACAGCCGTGGTCCGAGATGTTCATCATCCTGAACGTATATTATTAGCTGCAAGATGCGAAAGAATTTTCGGATAAGACACTTGAAAATTCAGTTCGAATCCAATTGAATTTAATTTAATATGGGAAGTTCAGGAAGTTTACATAATTTCAAAATTCATAATTTTACAAGTGTGCACATATTCGTGCTTCGACATATCCTTATTTTAATCAATGCTAGTAAGCATCGTGCAATTCGCTTGGAAATCATCGCGCCGGCTCGTCCTGTCCGCATAGATAAAGTTATTCGCAGTTCTCGATAAATCGTCCACTATCCTCCGGCAGCGATCGCGATGTATTAATCCGCATACATCCCCGATCGATGTCTGGACACGGGGAGCGACATACTCGGCTAGGTATTCAGGTTTCCCAGATATCTCGCCGTTCGTGTAAATTCATCGTCCATTCGGACACCAACCAAACGAGATCTTCGGCATGTAGTATACACACGTATCATCTAGCACACTCGTCCTCCTCCTCCTCCTCCTCCTCTCTCTCTCTCTCTCTCTCTCTCTCTCTCTCTCTCTCTCTTCTCTTTCCCTCCTCTCTCTCTTTCATACTGTTGTGCTGGATATTGGTAAAGTTGTACGCGACATCCCTGCAACTCGAACAGCCCACGTTCTCTATAGCGATGCCCGAATTCTCTCCATTCGAATACCGTTGCCCTCTTCCTTCTGTATCCCGATTTCTCGGTTCTATTTCTTCGCTGCGCGTCCTTTTCCGCTCCTCTGACTTTTACTTTTTTTTTTCAGTAGTAATTTCGATGGCGGTTCCAACTTTCCCCCTCCAAAAAAGAAAAACATCACGCATCGTTCCGATAAAAATTCTATCTCTAATCGTACAAAAATCACGTTAATAAAATTCATTGAATAGTTATAATTTTAATTTCCAGTTATTTAAAAGATTAAAAGAATTAAATTTTATAAAATTTCATTTAATTTTTTTATTACGCTTCGATTATCATGGATTTAATTAACGTCAATTTTAACGTTTTTCATGAATTCATGTAATTTTTTATCTCATCTATAATCTCAAAATAGATAAATCGATTTGTGTAAAAATATTATTAAAACCTGCTATAAAATTTGCAAATATCGCTTATCATTTCCATATAATGTCTACCAAATAAAATATCAAGGCAATGTTGGAAAATTGCATGCCTATGTGTGTGACTATACGCAAACATGTCGCTGTTAATACCAATCGATTTGTTGTGAGCAAAAAAACAAGCAATGTCCGACAGGTCAACGCCGAGTGGATATATACGAGCCAGTAATTTTTTAATTGCATTTCCATCGGACATTTTTATGGTTAGCTATTTTGGTGGCAGCGTAGGCTCATCCGGTTACACCATCCTCTCTTTTACGCGTTGAATGCCATGGTTTAGCATCCATCCTTATAAATTCATTTTCACGGCGAGTTGTGCAAAATGAAATAAATCCATATTGAATACTCCATTAGACAGAGAAATACAATAAATATAATTATATATTTCACCGTTATCTAATAATATTATGATAAAGATATAATTGTCAGATCATTATACTATGTAAATTTACATATATAATTTTATTAAGCACGCATTTATTGTTTATCTCTTATATATTTTATGTTGTTAACAATTAATAAAATTTCCATTCGACATGTTGATAGAAATAATTTTATTTATTAATAAAAATTATTTTTTCTTTCTTACTCGCAAGAGTTATTAGAGTATATATATATATATATACCAGGCCTTTCCTTGAGAGACATTCTTACATTGCACTCGCAATATTATCGCGACTCCAATAATTTCTACTAGTATGATATCCGCTGTTTCTGCTATCCTAACACGACGGTAAAAGTTTTCCATTTGACGTTATTGTGGTCCGGTATATGTACTGCACGCCAAACTGGTATCCGTATGTGGCAATATGTTCGATAGCGACCATCAGGCACCGTAAGTTGATTTCTTTTGTTTTCCTTGTAACACACCAATGCCGATGAACGGTGAAATCTCCCTCTCTTCGCCATATAGTTCGCTACGGCCTAATAGCTGTCTAGAATCGGCGCAGCCTTTTATTACTTCGACACTAGTATAGCTTGGTTTTCCTCGGTATTCTACGTCGTGAAAATGGCAGCGACGATGCTCGACGCGATGGTGTGCTAGCGAAAGAAAGTGGAAAGTCAAAGGGAATGAGCGGTACGAAGGAACGTGAGTGTGAAAAAGAGGGGAGAAGGGGGAAGGGGAAGCTAGAAAGAAAGCAAAAGAGAGAACAAGGGGGAGAGAGAGAGAGAGAGAGACAAAAGAGAACGGATAGAGGGACAAGCGAGAGAGAATTAGAGATGGCGGAAAAGTGGAGGGAACGTAGACTCGGAAAAAGGAGGGACAAAGGGACGGAGAAGGACAGGGGGTCGAATTCCCAGTAGATCACTGTCACGCCGCGAGAAGCCAATATAAATACCTCAACGCCTCGCCCGGTTTGCCGCTCGCATTGCTATACGGCTGCCCCGCTGTAACTTGTCTGTCCCGTTTGTTTTCCCACGCGTAGTCAAGAGAAGAATGAGACGCGTTGACGAGAGGGGAAATGGCGACGCGACTCTCGTGAAAAGAAAGGGATCATAGGCGACACGGCTGCTTGGATTATTCTGCGCACACCGGAGTATCTCCGTTCTTTATTTCGAAAACCGATCTCAACTCGATTGAGCGCTTTACAGCGACAGAAACAAAAAAAGGAAATAAAAGATATATCTTTCCGTTAGCAGTTTCTCATGGTTGAATTATGCAATGTATCTTCCTGTGCAAAATGCGAATAAAACAATATGCCTTTTGTCTCGTGGTGACGTTTGAAAAAATGATTAAATTAGCAGACACTCTGTGATGAAATATTTTCTGTCTCGATACGTCCAGAAAATCATTCGCGTTCCTTGGAAAGTAGACATAAAAGACTTCGGACATTCTTAAAAATCGAGATTGCACGAGATAAGAGAATCTGAATTATTCCATGTGCATACGCCTATCCTTTTTGGTATCCTATCCTTCTCGAGAGGTCAACCCTGTGCCATCCTCCTCAGACACTCGTTTTTCATCTGTCTCGGAGGACAGAGCTCTTGACGGCACAGGGAATTGGCGTCCTTCCTAGAAAGAGGTTCGTGGCTTCTGTCCTAGGAAGACGCCAGAGGGAATATCTCGTCACGTACGTCCGACAACTCGCGGGCGGAATTAAGGAAAACTTTTGTTCGAAAGTTTGTTTTTTGCGCAGTGCCGTGGCTCGACTGTAAGAGCATCGTCGATCGTAGAAAAGTTAAGGTTGCCGTTGGAGCTTCTTTTCTTTTTTTCTCCTGTTTTTCTGTTATTTTTTTTCCATTTTTTTTTATTATTACAGTGCATGCTCAGATCCCGGATAAATCGCGGTTCTTTTCTAGTATCTCGATAATTTTTCTCCCTTCTTATTAGTTTATTATCGTATGTATATCAGCAAATTGCAGCGCTCGAAATGAACTATTTATTCCTCTGCGTGCCACTATACGCGGGCGTGACTCCACAATTGAAGACTAAACAGTCGAAAAGACACGTACGAGTGGCGTAAAATTAGCGTCAAGACGCGTTGTAAAGCTCGGCAAGTGAAAACTTAATTGGACAAAATGCAAGCAGATTTGTAGGAGCAAGTTAGGATACTTGTACTGAGAGATTTATTCATTATAGTTGCTTCCATTTAATTAACCGGAGATAAAATCGCATGCGTTAGCTTCATGAAGAGCATTTAAATGTTGAGTATTGCAGAGATCACGATGCCTCTTCGAAGCTGACGAAATTACGAGTTATTTCTTATCGCGCTTTTCTCCTTCGGAATGTGTTGAAATTAGTTATAAACATTTTCCACGCTGAACGCAAGCAATCACGAGATTAAGCGCGGAACAATTCAGCTTTACTACAAACGGTATGCCAACTGTAATATTTACCGCCGAGTTATGGAGTTCTTAAACTTCGTTATTAGTTCTCTATGTACGGATGAACGGGAGTTTCGTTTATCTCTTCTCAGTTGTTCCAACCGTGGAAATTTATCCTGATGCATTGCATTTGACTTTATGTTCATTCTTTGCAAGAATCTTAAATAATCGGTATCGCTTTTTGAGTCTTTCTTTCTTCTACTATCTTCTAGTCGCATATTGCTCCGATATTCTTTGTAAAAATGATAATTCACTTCATAAAATATAAAATAGGCCGAGAAAAGTGTAAAAATAATGAATTTAATAATTATTTTAATATAAATTTTTGACAAAAACACTCTCATATTTTAGACATTTGTATCAAAAATTCTTCTAAAATTTTATTATAGTATAAATTTTTATTATATTATTATATATAAATATAACTAATTTTTTCTTCTTATTCATTTTTTTAACATAGTTATTTAAATTGATAATAAAAACAATTTACTTGCTCAAGTCTAAAATTTTTTTTTTATTTTATTATTTGTATTTTATTAATTCAAATTTTGCAATTTATGATACACTGTTTATTTTCTTCTCCCTAATACACGAATATAATTTTAAGCAGACGGAAATGTATCAAATCTTAATTTAAAATACTAATTTAAACTTTAAAATTTTTAATTTTTTATATTATAGTAAGATTTTTTTTTATTAACGATTATTACTAGGACAATTTTAATTTTCAATTGTTCACATACACCGTATTGGCGAAGAATTATTTTTATCACTTTGATGATCGGGGGATGATTTTATCGCCGATTTCGTATGCCGCGTGAGTACTAGGGTGGTTTAATGAGTCACAGCCCGCGTCTTTCCTATGTCGACATCACCTTTTCGTCTGTTCGTTCGCCGTTCGGCTATCGTCGCCGAATGACCTCGGATTTCTCTCTCGGCTCCGGCGCGCTTCCTTCTGCTGCTTCTTCTCTTTTGCCCCCGTTTTACCCCTCTGTTACTACCTAACGTCTCCGATTTTGCGCACCCTCCGACATCCTTACAATTACGCGTTGCGCGTGCCTTGACTAGAGAAACATATACCGCAACTAACCTTCACCCTCTTGGCTGATGGAAAGCAACATCCGAGCAGTCTCCCTTTAGTCGCGCATGTTCTTCGTTCTTTCTCCTTGCTTTCTCCGTTATATCACAATTGTATGCAAACATATAGGAAATCTTGGATCAATTTTCATTCTTTTGTTTCGAATTTAGAATTTAATAAATATATATGAAATTATTAATATAGTTTAAAAAAAATTTAAATATAAAAGATATAAAATTAAGAAATATATAAAAAAATTTATCAATTTTTTTTACAAGATTGCCACTTTCTTAATATTGATGTGAGTAAAAATGTTAATTTAAAATAAGTTAGGTCTAATTATTATATTGTTATAATAAATAAATAATAAATAATTATATTTTCTTATGATAGTTAAATATATATAATGAATTAAGAATCACACGTACACACAACAATTGTATTCTAAAACTGTGTCGATACATAAATGCAAGTTGCTGAACACGTGTATTGAAATAACAGATAGCAAATACGTTTCTGTTTGTTAAACTACCGAATTTGAACCCTCAAAGTTGACTTTTAGCCGGCAGAGCCGTAATTAGTGACCTGTTCTAAACTCAAGGCATATATAATAGTTAAATAGCAAACGTGAAGCTATCAAAATATCACAATGTGTATTTGTTATTCCAAAAAAAATATACGTAATATGATTCATATATTATAATACGTATATTATAATTAAAAAATATAAAAGATTTGTCATTTATAAACATTCGCAAATTAAAAGACTGTAAGAAATTACAGAAAGTAAATCTGTGAAGCATACAATTTCTCTCTCTCTCTCTCTCTCTCTCTCTCTCTCTCTCTGTCTCTCTCTCTCTCTCTCTCTCTCTTACTTTTGTTTGCTTGATATAATGATTTATGTAATGCGTTCCTCCGTCTAATGCTAATAATTAGTATGAGTTAAACTTTGTCGTAGCAAGAAGACGAGGGTCCACGTCGAGCGAAAGAAGTTTTGTAATCACTTAAAGTGCATTCGCGTGCGGCTTGGGAATTCAAGCTGCTAAGACGCAGATGACAATTTTTCAGCGTCTAGTAGGCTATGTGATGTGTAATATTGCAATTGCTTCGCCTCAGTGGAATCTACACACGTGATTCTTAACAATTTGATGGCAATAGTAAAAAGCATTGCAATTGTATTTTTTGATATTACAATTATTTTTCAATGCAAATATATTAAAAAACATATTAATCAAATAATATTAATCAAAAAAAGTTTTTAAAAGTTTTATAAGTTTTTTCATTAATACATTTAAAAGCAATTCTAACCCAATTTTACATTTATTTAATATTGTATTTATAATTATGGGACAAAAGACCGAATTGTTTTAATTGATCCTATATGTCTGCATTAAACAATATTTTACAATATAAACCACGTTTATTTTTGAAATAACAGTAATATAAACGAAAAAGATTTTAATTTTAAAATTTTCACGTTGAAACAACGATTTTAAAGAATTAATTATTCATTTTACTATGTTCGCTCAACTTTAATTTATTTAAATTAAATTGAGAGACTGAAGACGAGCCAGAATTATCCATTATTATTTAGGTTTATTAAATTCACCATTTGAATTTTATGATACCTTTTATATAGCAAAATTTGAAAATAAGTGATATTTTATTTCCTTATCATTTTTTGTTTATGTAATATATCGCAATTAGTAACTATACTACCGTATATCAGCCGTTATGGGTATTGTATGAATAATATCTTACAATTAGGTGTACGACACATACTATAGATAGGTTGAATTCAAGTACTAAAAATGTGCAAATATGTGTATAAGCATGGTTAAGCATGGTTTAGCATTATTAACTATGCTGCTACTTAGATATTCATACGACAGTTTGAATAGAAATTACACGATACAGTTTCTTTAATAATTAAATAGAATATTATTCGATAATTTGCTCTGTACATGTAAGCTCTATATCGATGTATAATGTCGCTACCTTTGAACAGTTGTATGCTAAAGCAGTATGAATAACCAATTTAATATCAATATTGGTTAAATATGGAAATCGATTGTGAAACCTAACGTTTTGTTGATAGTTGTATATTAATATTGTATTCGTGACTTTCTTCAAGTAATATTGATTCGTTCTTTCTTCGAATTTATTTTATTAACATTTTTCGCAAGTAAACTTCATGAAGAAACAAAAGATTAATTAGAGTGAATCATATTTTTTTCTATGCATTTATAGTATCTAAGAACAATTATTTCAAGGAGATAAAGTATAAATTGCAATTTAATAATTTATTTAACATAAATGACTGTTTATTTAATTTTAATAATTAATATTAAATTTTTTAAATATTTTTGCAAAATACTTTCCGTCCGTTTGTTTGTTAGATTTTACGAATAATTACGATTATACGTAATAATTATATAAGTTTCAATTATAATATTTATTGATTGATGCGACCGTATCCAACCGCACAAGTAAAAACAATTCCTTTCTACATCGTAAATCATGATATGGCTATAAGTATTCTGCCTTTTTATTTGATTTTACTACCAAATATGAGAAAATGCACTTTGAAGACGGCGCGGCTAGCGAATACATATCATTCTCTTGGAGCACGTATTTTAGTCGTAGAAGTCATAGACCAGAGATCATAGTGGAAATCCCGATGGCACACCATAATGTATCATACCGATGATCCGATCGTGAGTTACGGAGTTTTGAAGTACAAGAGTGGATTTACGATGGTGCGTGAAAGTTAGCCGCTGATCTGGCTCCAAGTGGTGGAATTCACTCTTGCACTTCGAAACCCCATAACTTACGAATGGAGATGTCAGGACGTTATGAAATAACGCAATGATTCTACTCGATGTCGTACCGCAATTTTTGTATCTCTGTAAACGGACGACTTTACGTGCATATTGAACAAATTCCATCTAACTTAATTTTCTTAATAAGTTTAAGAATTATATTTAAACTTTATTTTTCAGAATCGTGATAACTTTGGTGACATCTATCTTTTTATATTTATATTATATTAATCTTCTATTATTTTCCTTAAATACCTTTATGCATCAAATTAAATATTAATATTAAGTTATTTTTGAAAGTATAAAATTATAACAAAAGTAAAAATTATTGACATTTTAATAAAAATAGGTTACATCTAAAAAATAGGTTAAATTTGGCAAATAATTTATTAAATTGTTAATATAAGTAAAGTGTATTTAATATCAACGTAATATATATTTCAACATATAAAATTAAAACTTAATAAAAAGATTAAATATAGATAGTCTATTAATATAAATATCGCACATATTATGTCAAAACATATATTTATATCAAAAAATAAATTTTCGATTATAATTATAAATGTTCAACGCTAAATGCAAATATATAAATCTGTAACCAACCATTAATTCATTGATTAATATAACATCGCTTGCTAAAAAAAATTGAAAACTAGATATTTGATAAAATATCGAGTAATAAATCATTATTATTACATCAATTAACAATCAATAAAAAAACATTCATCGTTAATCGAAATTCAAAGATCAATATGCCGTAGTAATTATAGAGGACATTTGAAATATTCTTATTTGAAAAAAAGTTTGTAAGACTATTGTATTTTATTTATATATTAAAACAGCATTTTTATATATTGGTAAATTTAAATGTTGTATAAACCCTCAAGCGATTTATTTGTATTAAATATTTTTTTGTAAAGTATTAAAATGTCTAAATCGGATTAATAAAGTATCAATGTGCTAATTTGATAAACTTTAATTTAATGTTATATTGTGCATTTTGCACAATTAAACGAATTAAATGAATTAAATAAATTTATTAAATAAACAATAAATTGATTTGTGATTATAAATTATTTTCAAGTTAAATCATTGCACAATTTTTTCTTAGCCTATTCACTTTCAAATAATGAATCTATAAATAGATCTATATGTTATATATTTATCTGTAATTCAAATAATTTAATTAATTAAATTTTTAATTATCTGTATATGAAATTGTTTCTATAGATTCATGTAGCTTAAATTAAAATAAAATGTAATTCATCACTCACAGGTATGGTGTACAGCGGTGGAGTTGTTGATACAAATATTAATCTGTAAAATATAAATGTTCCAAGTTATATTTTTCTTAAAATAATAAACATATCAACAATAATTATTAATCTAATATTTTATTTATCACTAATATTTAATAAAATAGTAATGCAATTTTCAAAAATAGATATAATTTACATAAAAATGCATAAAAGAATTAGATAATAATTGTAAAATTTTATTGAATACATATTTCAAATATCTTAAATGAAAAATCTTAAAAATACTTAATATATGACTTGAGCGTAAAAAATATTCATACAGGGGAAAAAGAATTTTATTTTTAAAAAGTAAACATTAGTTAGTTAATTAAAAGAATAAAATATATTGTATATTTCCCTAAATTATTTCACCTAAAAAGAGATATTACAATTAAAATATCTTAAAAATAAGCGAAATTAAAAAATGATATTATTTGATGTAAAAAGGTATTTGTACAATTGAGAAAATTTCTAACATTAGAAACACGCAAAGTTCTTTTGTTCATATTAAAATAGAATATACTGTTGTATAAAATTGTTAAGTAATATTTATTTTCTACAAATAAAGCTTTTTAAAGACCACATTTAAAAAACAATATCAATTTTCGTTTAACATTGCTGAGTAATAAAAAGTAATGAAAAGTAAAGTTCATTTACTTTTTACAAAAATTTCCCCTGTATAAAAACTTTTTACACTCATGTACGTCATAGTCATAATTATGTCAAATCGCATATGAAATACCGTATTGTCGCAGGAATAGACTGTTAATACGACAAAGGACAAACAATAAACGAACAGCAAATTATTTACCCCATGGTTGCTCTACCATTGCCCGATGCTTCCCCGGGTCACTTCTCCCTCCAGCGTTTCTCCGTGGCTGGCTCTTTCGTGACACTCACACAACACTCGCGACAGCGCGAGTTAATTACGACCGTACGCGCAGTGATCACTGGAGTACGAGAATTACACGGCACTTCGTGCGGCACTCTCGACATTAACCGCATCCGACGCACCGATCCGACACTTTACCACGCCGCGATGGAGAAGTAAACGCGAAAGAATCACGGATGTGCACGATCCGCTCGACACCCGCGACGTCACGTAAGTTAGTGTAATGGACGAATCTCGAACAAAACAGCAACGGTGGGAATTCGGAAAGCACGCAGCCAACTTCACGCGTCACCCGTCGCGTCCCGCTGATGCGGAACGTTTATGTTTGTCGCTCCAAGTGTCATGCTTCAACTTGTCCTCCCGTGCATCTCCAACGACAGACATGCTAATGTTTTGGACTCATTGTCGTTGTTGAGCGTTTCTATTATCCCGCATTATACGACACGACCGAGAGGACAAACGTGGGTGAATCGAAATTAAAGATAATTATTCACGTATAACATCCGTAATGCAGCGTTCGCCGCCTCTATTACTCGGCCGAAAGCTTCGACCGCCGAATGAATCTCGCTAGATGCGCACTTTAACAAATTACCGACGTACAAACGTCGAATTTACGCTACGCGGTTGACGACTGCTAAAACGCGAGGTTAATTACGACTGCTGGTTAAACATGACGTGATGTTGCTCGGCTCGGAATCGATTCTTGTTTATCCGCGAGGTTTCATTTCACCACTGAAAGAGGTGAGAACGACGCCAACTTCGATATCGCGTAATGCAACGTGAATCAAGTATCTTAACTCAAACGCAATATATCGTTTGAGAATATAGAAACAGCATCCCGGACGTTGAGCACATTTTTATTTTCGATGTAAATCCTGCGAGACGCGTATATTATTTATGAACGATCGGTAGATATCACGATTTACTATTTGATTACTCGGATTATATATATATATATATATATATATATATATATATATATGTGTGTATATATATATATACTGCTCCACGTATTCTATCCTTGTTTAACATTGGATAAACAACAAAAAATGAAATGATGCTGGCGAGCATTGTAAATGCGAAGTGGAACGCATTTATTGTCATTCCGTTCAGCAGGAAAAGCAATTTTGCTTTTCCAAGATTGTTTAATATTATTGATTTATACATTTAGATCCAGTGAGAGGAATTAAGAGCAGATAATTAATATTTAAAGATAATTAATATTTAAAGAATTTTACAGCAATTACAAATCTACTTTTTTGCTAAATGCAATCATTGTGAAACTTACCATGGCTATATTCCATTTGATGCTTGCAACGCTTATGGAATCATTTCATTTTTATTGTTTATCAACTAAACAAGAACAAATTATAAATTGCATTGCTTGAAATTTTAAAAAATGTTTACACTTGAAAAGAGATAAATAAGGTACTAATTGATGGATGATTCAATTATTGGACAAAATAAAAATTTTAAGTATATATATTAAACTTTTAATGAAACTATTCTAAATAATAATAATAAATTCGTATTATTAAATTTTTAATAATTTTACATTTATTTACACTTACAGATTATAAGTGATAATTGAGCTTACTATATTATTATTTAAGCTCTTTTTATTAGGAATAAAAATGATTAATTAAATAATTGAAATATACTATTCTAAATAAATTCGTTTTATTAAATTTTTATTAACGACGAATTTATTTAAAGTTACATATATCATTAAAAGCTTTATATAATATTTAAAAAATTTTATAATTGTTTTTCGTCCAATAATTGTCACGTCCACCAACTGTCCATCAAAAATTAATAAGTGCATTTATACATATATACGAATATTGAAGAGAGAGAAGGTGTTGAGTGCAAAAGATACAAACAACACAAATAGATACCCTTAATACACACGTTAGTTTTTGGCATCCTTAATATACACAGTCATTTGTGTTTCGGCTTAATTTTCATCACTTCTACAAGTATATATATAAATTATTAAACAATTTGTACATATATTTTGACATCTTTAGAAAGTATTTGTGGAATTATATATTCATAACAAATTGTAGATAAATTGTTGTAACTAAATATAGTTAACGAAAAATGCATTTCATATAAAAATATAAAACTCTGAAAAATGTTTAACGGAAAAGTATGATTCAGTATCTTAAAATTGACATTCCAAACAGCAAGAAAAAAAATAATTCAAGTGTCGGCTGACCAAAAAGTTTAGTTATTGAGTAATCTGAAAATAATGTTTTTTTAATATGCATGAATGGCTATAAATTGTGAATATATATTGCATTTACATTTTAAAACAATGGATTTTATTATTGGTATTGTGTTAAAAAAACTTATAATTTATTAGGAAAATGTTCTCTATAATATTATAGACAACATAATATATAATATTACTGACAACATTTAGACCAAAAGTACCAAAAATCGCGTTTATTAAGGACTAATAAGTTGTTTTAGGATTAAATTTTTTTTTTAAATAATTTGCTGAATATTTTCGCAATACAACCGAGAATTAGGTGAAAATAAAAAAAAAGAAAAAAATTTTTTAGTTACAGAAAATGTACACTCTGCACACACTTTGGGTCATTTGTGACCCAGAAATGAACTTCGAAGTTATGCCAGTTAAAGGATACGTACGAATTGATACTGATAACGCACAAAACTTGTTCTCTAGATGCCAAACTTTTTATAGGAATAGAAAAGAGACCGGTATTTCATCAGGTGCTTTTAATATTTTAAAAAAGAAAAGAAATGGACGGAACACGAATGACTCAGACGTGTGTATATAAGGATAATAATGCTTGTGAACGCCAAGTGGAAATTCTGTAAGGTGCGAGGAGTGATCGCGCTCTTTCCGACTTTCGGCTTTCTTCCGTCGCGGTTATATCGCAAAAGATAATGAGACGACGTCTCCTGCACTGTTATGCGTCTCACTTCACTTCAATCCCAAGATTGAACGCGCTGACCTTATGTATACAAACAACACGCCATATCGACTGTATTTACACTGCACCGCAAAACGTCGTATCAACCAAAACCGTCATCGTTACGAAATATTCATCTGCGTATAACGAAATAGATATACGCCGCCCGTCCCCCGCGTCGCAAAGTCGAAGATACTATTACCGTACGGCATTGTTTGCGTTTTGTTTTGTGGATTTGTTTCATGGTATTGTTTAATCGAGATAACGATTTCGTTTTTCTATTCTATTGAGAAAGTTCGAAGAAATACAATAGAAATATTTGAATATCTTAATTTATATTGAATCTTAATAATGTAATTTAATTTTTGTATTATATAATCACCAGAATATATATGTTATTGAGAAAGAATATATATTATATGTATTATTAAGCTCACTTTAAATAAATTATGTTCGTTTGATTTTAGAATTATGTTCATAATTATATATTTTATGTGTCGTGTATTTTAATACGTATATATTTTAATATATACGTATATATATTAATATATTTTATATGTATATATAATATTCTCTCCTCTCTTTAAATCTTGTTTATTATTACATGAGAAACATAAATGAATTTCTATCCTGAATTCTGATATAAATTATAAGTGATAATTCAGCTTAATTAAATATTATTATTTAAGTTCTTTTTACTAAGAATAAAAATGATTAATTAAATGATTGAAAATGATTGATTAAATATCCCATTTAAAAAGCTCTAGCAGATATACATTTAGTTGAAGAATAAAATCTATCTTTGTTTTGATCGAATAAATATTTATATAAATTAATTGATTACTATTCTTTTATTTATTATTTTTTTGTATAAAATTTTTAGCTATAATTGTGTAATTTCTAGTAATTGAAAACAGAAACAGATTAAATCATTATGTAAAACATAATCACGGTTTAATCTCATTTTAAAAAATTAAAAATTACACATTTTTTTGCTTTAGGACGTAAAAAATTGGAAAAATGATAATAATAAAAATAAACTTCTGACATATGTATACATCAGATATTTTCTTGATTGAAATGAAAATAA
>Ga0157364_1000221_pt1 | contig 32355 bp, 18 predicted proteins | sample AttsexASBM2_FD_111476 | JGI IMG/M metagenome (GOLD analysis project Ga0157364, IMG submission 111476) | Fungus gardens microbial communities from leaf cutter ant in Ribeirão Preto, State of São Paulo, Brazil - Atta sexdens ASBM2 | ecosystem: Host-associated > Fungi > Mycelium > Unclassified ...
CACATTTTGAATAAATTTAATGCTTCGGATGAAAATGATACATTTGCTGATATAATGAAATACTTGAAATAAGTTATTATTACTTGCATAGAGTAATTATTACTTGCGTATTTTTCTGTGTGCATGTGAGGGAAAATTATTCCTTTTGAATCTTGCATCATTCATCTGAATTTTTCATCTTTGCATGCTTTGAGATGAGATTCAGTAACGAATCGTTCGAATCGTTAAAAATACGTGATGGGCCTTGAATTTTATCGAATGGTAATCGATTTAATAATTCTCATTTTATTTTTAAATTAAACTTTTGTTCTTTATACAGTAATATTTATATTAAAAAATTTATTCTAATTTCATAATATTCGAGACTTTTGAAATCTAAATATTGTTGACTTAAGATTTGTTAAATTTAAATTTATTTTCGAATATTTATATCTTTCATTTCAAATACGCGACATTTATTCGTATATTAATGGAATTATTATTATTATTATTATTGATAATTTTTCATTTATTAATATTTAGTCAAGTTAATATGATGGTCCCATCGCGACGCGTTCGTGTTTCGCACATATAAAATTTTACGCTTATTGCCGGTGATATTAGTAATCGACAATAAAATGAAGGATTTTTCCTTATTGTCTATTTCTGATATATGGAGTCAGAATATTGGCCAGCAATGAAAGGTGAGTTCAATCTGGCCAGAAGAAAGAAGAGGATCTGTACGAAGTACAGATTTGTTGGTGTGTAACCAATCTAAGTTTTTCAAAGTTATTCAGTGAGAAATGACAATGGAATCGATGTCGATTCTATTGTCATTTCTCACTGAGTATATGTGTGAAGATAAACTGATTCGGGAGGGTAACATGCTCGCAAATTACGAGTTCTCATATTTTTTTTAATTGTTTATTTAAAATACAAAAATAACAACAAATCATAGGGCTAATGATTAATAATTTACAAAATTTGCGCTTGATTATCCGCACTGACTTTTGTTAGCCCCATTATTTGTTAATTCTTTTATATTTTAAAGACTAAAAGTCTGTTTTAATTATTTATTTATTATTCATTTATTTAATGTAATCGCGATTAGGTTATTCCGTTGAATTTATCAGTACGCGATAGGACATGGTTAGACATTAGCTACTGCGTTCAAAAAGCAACTTTGTAATTGTTGTAAAATTCTTCAATATGATTGACTTATATATTTAAATTCATAAGGATCCAAAAGCAAGAACCAATCATATGGAAGAATTTTACAAAGCTGTTTTCTCTGCTGAACACAGTTATTAACGTATTATATTCGTGATATTACACATGAAGTAATGTAGGTAGGAATATACATGTGGAGATAGGATACGCGAATAGGCATGAATAAATGAAAATAAATGAAAATATGGGTAGGTAGGACAAATATGAATAGGTAGGGATGAACACAATCATTTTTAATTAAAAAATTAAATTATTACAAATAAAATGACTTAAATAAATTTCGCGATATAATTAAATTTTATTTTAAAAATAAAAAAATAAGTATAATAAAACTAAAAGATATTACATAATATATCTAACTGTGACATGTAGGTAGAAATACGTAGACATATGTACATACTTGATAATTGGAAAAAAGGGATTAAAAATTAAATAAAATTTTAAATTAATTTTAAACTTTAATTATATCAGCTTGCCGTTCTAATTATCAAATAAAAATAAAACTTAATTATATATAATTTTGAATTTCATTGAATTCAGCTCCCCTGAAAATTGAACTTAATTTCTTATAAAATTCTATACTTATGCAAGTGTATAACGCGTTAATATTGTAATTAATTTTGATATAAATAAATGTATTCTTTTTCGGTACGCCCGAATCCGGACATCGTGACAGCATCTATGATGGACAATTATTTATTATGTCTTTCCATAGATCTCTATCCATGTACGTGCAATCGCATATTGCAAAACTAGTTAACCTCCCTTTTTATTTAGTTAATGTACCGGACCTTTAGTCTTCTTCTCTTGATCTTATCCTGGACCATATTTATTATAAGAGCGTCGTTTCCTCGTAGCATGATGTGGTCCAAATATTTTAAGGTTTTATTGATGTTTACATTTAACCTCTCCTTGAGACTGAGCTTTGTTAGGATTGAAGCATTCATGACATCCTCTTCATCCATGACACTTCAGCATTCTCCGCCAGTACAACATCTCGAAAGCGTCATTGCGCCGTCTGTCCACTGTCTTTATGGTCCAATTTTCTGAGACGTATGTGATTATGGGGAAAAGAGATCGAATGAGTCGTATCTTGATGTATCTTGATATTCCTCTATCCTTCCATATGCGCGTTAATTTGAGTATTGCAGTTTTAACAAGTGTAATTCTACATCGAATTTCGCTTTCACAGTCGCCGGTGTTAATTATTCGGACCCCGAGGTATATTAGGCTCCTAATCCCGATCTCAATCCCGTTAATCTTCTTGTCATGTTGATTTCCCTTTTCATTTGCTCTGTCGAAGATCAGTATTTTACTTTTTGACGCATTTATTTTGATGCTATATTTTTTACTTGTCTTCTCCATTTTCTTCAACAATTCTACCATTTCGTTTTCCGAGACAACCAGTAACGTTGTATCGTCTATGTATCTCAGGTTGAATATCTTTCTTCCATTTGGAGACACTCTTATCCTATCTGTTTGTGACCTCGCGCACTATCCACTCTTCGTAGATATTGGACAGGATTGGTTATATGATCCTTCCATTCCTGTCTTACTCCTGACTTTATAGAATTCATGCTCCTTTCCATCAATGCAAATGTAGATTAACTTTAATGTCAACTTACTCTTCGTTCAACTTACTCTTCGTCTTTTTCTAATTCTAAAGATTAGAAAAAGACAAAGAGAAAATTGAAACAAGATTAAAATTAATCTATGTTAGTAGAAATGAGCATCAGTCCGCTGGTTATTTACTCTGACTTTAGTTTCATTGGATATGTAGAGATTACGAATTAGATTTAGAAGATGTGGGGGGACACCGAGTATTATCATGATACCAGAATTTCTCTCGCTCACATAGTGAAAGTCTTTTGGTAAAAAACAGTAAAGATATCTCTATGCATTGAATTCCCTCAATTTTTCAATAATTTGGCAAATGTTTAGGATTTGTTCCCTTGTGTCTCTGCCAGGCATAAGTTTAGCCTGTTTTTCCGATATTTGTGGATGAATGCATGTTTTAAGCCTTTTTAATAATCCATAACAGCATCTTGCTTGCATGTGAGATTAGGGCGATAGGTAATTGCTGTAGTAGCTTTGGTTTTTTCGCTCTCTTCTTGTATTGGTATAAATACAGATTTTATCCAGTCATTTTCCTGAATGCCATATGTTACTGTGAATAATAGCATGTAGCATATCAATTCCTAGTTGACTTGTAACTTTTAACATTTTTGAGACAATATCGTCCAGTCCGGATGCTTTTCCATCTTGAATTTCTTGATGGCAGGACTTATTTCTGTTTTAAGTATATCTTAAGTATAAATAAATATATACAGATATGATAATATTAGGTACGTAATATAAAATTTATGTAAACTCTATGTCCAGGAAAATGCCATCATGTTTACTTTTGTAATTTGCGCAATAATTATTAATAAATTATACATTTATTGGAATGTTCGGATTGAATGTATCTATTCAATACAGCATTTAGCATTTATCTTGTAGTAAATTGTAGCAAATTTATTGTTGCTTCATTGATGAAAATTACACGAAATCGACGAAATATATAACAAAATTGTTTATTGATTTAACAAGTTTGGTAAATATTTAATTTTAAAACTTTTTTTAATTTGAATTTTATTTTAAATATTAAAAATTTTGAGTGACTTTTAAAATTAAAAATTTGATATTTAGAATAATCATCAATCTTTCTTTGTATTTAGTAAACAAATTTATTAATGAGTCAATAAAGATTGAAGCTTTGATTGAGACAATGATTGAAGTTAAATATCAACCTCTTGTTTGCTTTTTGACACTTATATTTTTAATATTACAAAATTACAAGTATATCTTAGTAATTGATTTATTATATACAAAGACTTCATCGCTGTCTCTCGCGTAAGATGTATGCCTATAAATACGTAATTTGTATCGATGGAAAGTAAGTTCGTAATTATTCTTATCATGAAGAATTAATCTTTGTCGCTTTCTGTAAAGTCCATTTATAAAATCTAGTTTGGTGTTCCGTTCGAGATTTTTGTACAGGAATTAATCCCGAATTTTCTCGTCAGTTTCTGAAAGTAATAATTTTATCAATGATGATTCAATGACAATTGCTATATATTTTAAAATCAAGTTGTGAAATTAATTTAATGGTGTATTTTAGGATACAATTTTCGTCGTTTTTTTAATTTTATTAAATATTCTCTCACTAGTAATAATGTTAATAATATAGACTATCTTAATGACAATAGGAATTTAACATTGCATGATTAATATGTATAATAATTATTTGTTTAAATTCAAATTATGAAAATAAATAAATTTCAGTTTTATACAAATAATTTTTTTATTTTTTTATGATTGCTTTAACAAAAATATGGTTACGAAAATGTGTATATTTAATTTTCTAACTGTTATTTTAAAAATCATTTTTAAATATTGGACATCTCATTATTCTAGATAGAATAAATTATTAGGATTAATTATTAATTGATATGCGTGCGCGCGTGTGTGTGTGTGTGTGTGTGTGTGTGTGTGTGTATGTGTGTGTGTGTTTCTGATAAAATACGAGCAGTTATTATGAGATTATATTTAACAAATTTTGATTTTTGTTGATTTAGATAATTTTTACCAAAATGCTTTATATTTTAATAATGTTATCGTAGATGAATTTAGTTAAAATTTAGTTTATCTGTAAAATGCTTTTACGTAAATGACAGCATGCATCAAATAACTACTCATAATCTGTACCATATTCGCGACCGCCTTTTTTCTGATTTCTTCGCATAAATTTCGCTATTAAAGTTTCGTTTGCTTTAATTAACTTTCAAACGGTGTCCGTTTTAAATACCATCGATACCGATTACGAGGACATGATTTACAATGCAGAAATGAATTATTACGATTTAAAGTTACTTGTTCGAGCGACAATACGGTGAAGATATTTGGCTTGCAAAATTTGTGTAGTAAAGAGAGTTCACTACTGGCAAAATATATAGTTATTATGTATTATTGTATCTATAAAAGTGATTTATGTCTCTGAAGAGGGCTCAAAAATGAGCCAAAAAATATAAGCGCGTTATTGTAATAAAAAATTTTGTATTATATTTGTATATTATATTTGTACCGACTACCGTGCCGGACTCCTGTCATCTCCAAATTTCTTTTGAATAATAAAGGGTCCTTGTAGATTAATTTACAATAATTTTTACAATAATTTTGATTTGTAATGAAATTTTAAAAAATAACGACATATTTATATTTTGGTTTAGAAAGAATTAGGAAGATTATTGTTCAATATGCTAAACAAAATAATTGTATCAAATATAATAAACATTAATATTTCATAATAAAAGTAAGAATACTTAATATATATTATGTAGATAAAAATAAAAGTCTTTTTTGAGGGAAAAAATATTTTCTAGATCTACATATAAATTATGTTATTATCTATATATTAAATAAATGATTATAAAAAAATATAAAATAACAGAAAATAAAAAAATGACAGAAAATTCACAAAATAAAACTGTATATAACTTTATTGATGAAACGATCTTTACATATAATAATTATTAAATTATATTATAACATACTATATAAATGCCCTTTTATGTAACCATCACCAAATGTATATATATGCTGTTATATTGATATACATATATAAAATATATATAATGTCACGAAACAGTTCTTAACCCCAAGGATGATGAGCAGGTTTCTGTAAGCTCGCATGCTGAACTGCAGCTGCTATTGCGTTTTCTTTCGCAGCTATTATATCTTTTTCCTATTTAGATTAAATGCACATAAACACACATTAAAAATAAATTAACGTCAGGAGCTTATAACATTTAATATAATAAAAATGATAACAATTTTTAAGTAAGATTCATGTCATATTAATAATTAATATTATTAACAATATTCGTGAAAATAACTGTTTTATTTTATAGAGAAATATAATAAAAAGTTGATTTGATAATACTACCTTAGCTTCCTGCTCACTCTGATTAATTTGTTTATCAACATCCTGCTTTCGTAATTCTGCGGCGGTGTTAGCTGCATTTCTTTGGATTGCTGCAGCTGCGGCGGCTTCTCTTGCTGCTGCTACTCTCTGTGCAGCTGCCACAGTATCCTTTAGGGTTGCTAATCTCTGTTGTAATGCCACGAGCTGTCGGGCGCTGGCTTTAGCTTCGGTCTCAGCATGTTGTGAAATTTCATGCGATCTGCATAAAGTGGAAAGTTATAAATGCGCAACGTAAAAAAGATAGATAGAAAGATAGTGAATGTCACGTAGCAGTCTGCAGTAGAACATTAGATGTAATGACGAAAAACCAGAGTGAATTAATTATTTGTGTACCTCGCGGCAGCTTCCCTTGCCGCTGCTTCCTTTGCCAATGCAATTTTCTGCTGAATCAGCGCGGCTTGTTTCGCTTCCGCAACTTTATGCTGAGCTACGGCAACGTTGTTGTTTGCCTCTTTTGCTTGTTGAATCGCTTTTAAAACTTCGGGTGGATACGCGATGCTGGGCGTACCGGGTGCCGGATCCTTCAACGCCTGTTAAATTGATAGCGAATATATTCCATAAATTTTACGTATGATATAAAGACACAGATTTCTATATAACTTCTATATGTATACACCATAAACTTCTATAGAAATCTGTATAGTATGCGCGATGTAACACGAAGTGCGTAAAATAAATGTGCGTACCTGAAGTGCTACGTCGTGCGTAGCTTGAACTTCGACTTGTGTGAGCGCTATGTCCGGAGACGTCGGTGGATTCCAGGCCGAAGTCGCAAAATTCGGAGCCCACGAAGGAGCGAAGGCTGGCACGAACCCAAAGAAATCAGGCGATCCGAAAAATGCTACTCCGCGCTTGTTTTTCTTTGATTCCGATTTCAGCTCCACCACGGTCGCAATAGTGGACAGAAGTACGATCTGCAAATCAATACTTATTCTTATCGATGAAAATATAAGTTAGAAAAAGTTTGTTCACTGTTTTTGTCTTAGATTCTGTGAAGTTTTAGAATTCTTTTCAATATTTGCACAATATAATAGAATTAAAGAACGGTTTTGCTAAAGTAGCCAAAAAATGTAGCTAAATCTGAATATAATTTTTTGTTGGACCATCAAAATAATTATGTAGGACATTAAAACTAGTTGCTAGATATCAAAACTTTTTGCAGTAATGTTTGAAATTTCTACGTAATGTTTTGATAATTCAATAAATTTATTTTCAGATCTTTATCTAACTAATTTTTACTTTAATAAAATTATTCTTTCTATGTATTAATTTTGAAAATATAAATTTTTTATTTGTTATGATATAAGATATAAAAAAATCTTATTCATAGAATTTGTAGATTTGATAAAATATAGATGTGCTTGAGTTACCATTACGATGATCTTCATTTTGCGAGAAATATTGCTGATGATACTGAATTCTCCACTGGTGGGCCTCTAGTATATATACAACTCGTGATACGAGGAAGAATGTTATAGCGCCTCCGGGATAATCATAGAATTAATTAAAACTATTAAAGGTGTCCGTAAAAGCCCATGTATCACAAACAGAATTATAGGCCTTTATTGTCTAATGACGATTTTCTGGAAGGCGTATGCTATACAATCACTGCACACGAATCCACTTATGTCTTAGAAATCGATGGACAAAGATCATATCTCGTCTTCGAATTCAGGAAGTAGTTAACTAGTTGTGAGTACGTACCAAGTACTTCCGCTTTAACGTAGACAAATAAATTTAATAGATTGAGAGGACATTCGATCTCTTGATGAGGTGATATTGTTTATACGTGTGTATTGTTTGTATGGTTATATATGGTTATATACGTATATATGATTCTATATAAGAGAAGTTATGAAATAAAATATAAATAAAATCGATATAATGAAAATTAAGAAAATTAATTATTATTTAATTCTTTAATGAACTAAATTACAATTAAATATCAATTTTATAGATATTAATATAAATAATCTAATAATAATATTACATTCATGGGATAAATATTACAACCAAGTTAAAACAAAAACACGTTGCACTTGAATGATGTAATTATAATATGGGATAATAAAATGAAAAAAATCATTTGTATAATAATCACTTGTATAATAAAATACAAAGAAATTAATTAATAATTTGATGAATTATAATATCCATACACACATATCATATACATATTATAAAATATGATAACAATATGATTAAACTTATATTTATAATTTTTATTAAATTTTTATACATTAAATTATATTTTTAGCATTGTTTGTTTGATATACGAAATTTGAGTTCTCTTTATAAAGTTATTATCTTATCTTTTTGAAATAAATTTGTAATATATTTGTCAAAAATTAAAATATTTGCGATATAATTTCTAATATCAGATATAATAACTATCTATATATTATAATAATAGTGTAAATAATAAGAAAACAGAAAAAACTTAAATAATATGTGAAATCTATTGTGTGTTATTTGATAATTACATAATAGATAATAAAAATAGGATGTAACAATAACGAACGTAAATGTTCATAATTCTTACTTTTTTCTAAGAAAGCTGTAGAGAAAAATTCAGATTTTCGTACACATAATATCGATACAAGATTTTACGAGGGAATTTGGTTTGAGAATATGCACACATAATATGTTTCTTAACTTAATATTTACTCAATTGTTCAAATTCCCGTCAGATCACGAAAAATTTCTGCATTTGTGGGAGAACGCACTCGGCCGCTCAATATACTTGGTTCATAAAAAGAAGCTCCGTCACCAGAATCTGATAATTGTTTTACATTCGATCTAAGAACTGTTTTCTTAGATGAGTTTTTCTTCAATTTCCGGTCATTCACGGAAGAATTCGGATCTTTGTCTTCGGAGCTGTGTTCGCTTTCAGTCTTGGGATTTTTATAATACTTAGCAGCACGAAGATAATCATTTTTCTTCGGTGATTTCTTAGTGAATGAAAACTTCTCAGTTTTTGCGTGTTTAGAATATTTTTCAATCTTGGGTTGTTTGTATCCAAAAAACTCCTCGTAGATCACTTTGGGCGACGTTTTAGTGGATATGTCAGAACCATAAGCGGTGCTGTCTCTATAATCCGTCTTTGGTACCTTACGATTTTTTCGGGAATTACGGGATTCTTGACTCTTCGACTCTTTGGATTGTTCTTGCTTTACGCGAGATTTATTTCTTTGTTGCCGTTTAGAAGAACTCGAATCAATATAACTGTCTATTTCTGGCACTTCTTTCACATGCACATATTCTGTAATTAAAAATATTAATTTAATATTTTCATTATTGATTTATTACTTCAATTAATAAAAATATAGTTTTGTGTAAAAATCTCTATAGATCAAAAATAACTTATTTCCTGCATACTTTGTGTTTATATAATATCATATTATTTTAAAATTAAAAGAGTTTATTATTTTAAAGTTCTTTTCAGAGATAAAGTTATTAAACGAAATTGTTCAACAATATACAATACATAACGCTTGTTGACAAATTTTAGATAAAACTAATATTTATTAATTTAGGTAAAACTAATGTAAATTCTAGACAGTATATGTATATACAATACACATAATTTGTCAGTTTCTACATACCTTCTTTTGGTAGCTCTTCTTTATAAGATTCTTCGAATTCTTGCTCAAAATCTTTTTGGTAGTACTTGGATCGTCTTGGAGGTTGTACTTCGGAAGAATCTTCATTGGTTTCCTTGCGTTTCTCCTGTTTACGGCTTTCTTCTTCATCCTCCTCTTCCTCATCCTCCTCTTCGAACGAGTCATGCGATGGTTTTGAGGATTCAATGTATTCACGATTTTCTGATGGTGAGTCTTCTTCTTCTTCGTCGTCGTCTGATGAATAATTCTTATAGCTGGAAAATGGTTTATCCTCAAAGTCATCGTCATCAGAGTATGTTCTATGCTTTCCAAATTTCTCGTCATACTCTTTGAAAGGATAAGACGTTGAAGGCTTGAAGTCACTTTCCATTGGTGACGCTTTGAAATGTTTTCCTGATTGACGCTCAACATCATCCTCTTCGGAACTGCCATCGTACTCCTTATCCGAATTTTGGTATCCTAGAAATAATATTTCTAGTATAAATATTTTAAGCTTGTTTTATTATTTCAAATTAGAATTTAATAAAAACTTCAGTTTATTATCAAAATATCTACAGTATATTGATATAAATAATTTTTAATATTCATTTTAATATTCATTTTAGAAAAATTAAAAATATGTCACTTTTTAATATATCACATAAATTAATATTTTAATTAAGTTTTTTTACTTTGAATACACAAATTAGAAGATAATACACACTTTCATCATCTCTAGTTTCATCGTCATCATCATCATCAGGTTGGGGTGTATGTGGCTCTGGATTTTTCGTATTGATAATTTCTGCGTCATTCAGAATGCCTTGCGTTCCGACAGAAGGATGAGCGGTATTTTGTCGCACATTAACAGTCTGCACATTGTCATTACGCTCTTTGTCAAAGTGCAATTGTGGTTGATTATAAAGAGATTCGTAATTGCCTTGCACTTTAGGAACATTATTTGTAACAGGGTAAGCTTCTATACTGGCGCCTTTGTACTGCGGAAATTGTGGGCTACCATTGGTCGTCTGAATTGGTATAACTTGACCCTGGAAACTCGATAGAGGCGAAGAAAACGGCGAAATGTTACTTGATTGAAGTGCTAAGTTCAATTTTGGCCCAGCTGCAAATTTAAATCCCACATCCGATTCAATTGGATAGTTCGAGCTTAGTAAAAACGGTTGACTCTCGAAAGTGGGCAAACCTTCCGAGAGGTCTAAATTGCTCTGAAGTTGAATGATTGGAACTGAGATCTTTTTGCCGTTCATGTCTACAGTGGCTTCATCTTTTTGCCTAGGGCTTTGGGTTATTTTATCCGATGACGGAGTAATGCTTGACGCAGTTGGAATGCTCGATGCGTACACATGCGCGTAATCGGTAATTTTTGGCAGTGGATAACTCATTTTATACACTGGCGCCTGGACAGTAGGAGAAGAAATGCCTTGGGGGATAAGCTTGCCGATATTGGCGAGCGGGGAATATTCGAAATCGGAAAAGCTGGATAATTCAATTGGTTTTTCCTGATAGAACGCATTGTAGTTAGGTGAATAGATGCCCTGCAGTTTTTGATGTGACTGCGACACAATTGATTTGGACGCGTCTAGCGGTTTCTCGATACTCCTTGTAGCTTTGTAAGCATCGGGATTATTCAACATACCAAAATACGGAGTCAACGAATTGCTCCGATGTGATTCTGTCTGGTGGATGGATGGAGCAACGTAGGAAAGCGGCTGCTTTGGCACGCTGCCATATGCATGGGAACCAGGTCCATGATTCGTCCCGGTATAAGGCACTCTCTGAATAACTGATGCTTTGACGTTTCCATAATGAGGCGATAGTCTCAAGTTAATATCCTGAGGCGACGGGATTCTTAGTGTAGTTTGAATACCTCTTGATTGCTCTTGATTATTAGAGATATTGTGGGTGGGACCTACGTGTTTCGATTTAGTAGACGTTGCTGACGTGACGGAAGCTCCCGTCGAAGTCACGATCTTTGTGGTGGAACATATCGCAGACGTAAAGAGAATGACGTTTACGATCTGGAATGTATTCAGCGCACACGCGCTTTAAATTATATTTAATATGAAAAAGTGTTAATAAAAATGGAAATATAATGTTGCACAATAATTTGTTTGATTAATTTATGAAATTTAAGTTTAAGTTGATATTCATGTAAATTATATGTGTAATGAAAACGGTTGAAAAACATGAAAAAAAAAAACGATGTTTTTCATGTTTTGCTAAAGTATCTAAAAATTTATTAGATACAGATCTAAAAATAATTTTGTTGGATTAGCAGCATAATATAATTAATATAAAATGATATCTCAAAATAGTCGTTAAAACGCCAAAATTTTTTATAACATTGCTCATTATATTTGAGCGTTCTACATAATTATTTAAATCTAAATTATTTTTTTAGACTTAATCTGTATCTTATATCTAAATGTTTAAATAATTTAGGAAAATTATTTTTTTTATAAATAAATGTAGGAAAGGTAGACCCCGAAACTTTTTTCAATGTTTTTGACCTAATCATAAATCAAAAATATTAATGACATTATTAATACACAATTATCACAAGTATATGAAAAAAGTCGATTTCATTGCACAACGTATCCATGAAATTAAATCACTTTTGGAAGTAAATCACTGTTTACAATATTATGATACACATAAACGATCGACATGCGGTAAACGTTATTTAAAATAATTGGGAAACTGAAAAAAAGCACGTACCAACATGATACTCGTACAGTTCGGTACGAGTAGAAACCAAAGTTCGATGTTAACTGATTGCGAACGACATTCTCTCATCTTTTATATTCGGCGTTTACTGATGCAAGACAACAGAATGGGTTGGACTTTCCTAAACTTTGTAAAAAGCGTATCAAGAAAAACCGAGTCAAATTACTTCGCTTCTCCCTGATCAGTGAAGCCATGATCGTAACTATTGATCTAGCTTTTTATTAACTTATACTTCTCTCTCTTTATGATTTGTTATATTCATATTATCATCATGTAAATTATAATGCAACCAGAAATCAGACGAACGATTCATACTAAATCTGCGGATGTGGTTAAATTCGATTTCCTATTTGATATTTAATAAAACTTGAATTAGTTAATAACATATAACAGGAAATATTTATAATATAAGATATTTGCTACATAGATTTAAATGGAAATGGAATAATGATATAAAATTGCTGTATAATTATACAAATACGTATTTCTAATGTTCATTGAACATCTTGTAGAGGTAATAATGATAACTGTATCATTTACCAGAATGATTATTTCTTTTATTCGCCGTTATTCTGAGAAAACTTGCGCGAGCATAACTAGCATAATAATTTTGTGAATTAATATAGTTCCCAAACTAATTTTTGCATAATTCTCAGGATTTTCGAGAAAGTGGCTGTTGCACAATAAAAATGCTCCAATGAATTTATGTGTATAAGCTCCATTGAGTAAATCTTAAAGCTAATGATTGTTACATACCGTCAGGTGAACGTCTCTTCCTTCTGGTTTTATGGTTGAATTATTGCCAATCAAGTGGAAAGAATGTAATATATAAATGTTCACTATATTGCTAATTTATATTTTGTAAATAATTAATTTTATATGATAATATGATTTTAATATTGTTCTAAATGCAATTACTAATTTCTGATTTCTAATCGGTCATCTTGTTAATTAATTAATTTTAAAATATTGGGAAAAATTATAATTACATCTTTATACTTATTATACTTCGTAGTTATAAATATAATGTAATAATTTTTTAAAAGTAAAAAAATATTTCTAGCAATTTTAATATTTTATAACATAAAACAAATTATTGTTTTAAATTAGAACAATTATTCATTGAAATTATAATAATCATTTATAATTGTTTTTACTTTTAAAAGACATTTTTTTTTATTATTTAATATTCTATGTAGAATAGATAGTGTTCAAGAATTTAAATGATAATAACACAAATATATGACGAAAATAATATATTCATAAAAAAAAAATTAATAATTTATTTACTTCACAAAAATACTAAACGTTTAATTTTTTTTAATCGCTCGTTCTTTTTTAATTTTTTAAATTTGTTATAAATAATTATAAAAATATAATAATGTTATAAATTATAAAGAAATATTTTATAAAGAATATTTTCAGTTTTTAAGAAAAACAATTCCTAAAGGATAAAACATTTTCATTAGTTTAGTTTTATAATCTAAATTAAAATCCTGATACGACTTTGTCACGAAGAACTTGAAAAAAACTGCTATAAATATTAACTACAACCATAAAAACATTTTGCTTTTAGAATGTTGATATTTTTACTGAAAACTATTTTAAAAATAGTTTTTATAATTTTAAATATTGGAATTGAGTATATTCATTATTAGAAGTATGTATATTTTATCTTAAAGAACATTTTATTAACGCACGATCACAAATATTATCATAATTATTACATTTTATTAACATGTTTATTACGATTATTCAGATCATCAAAAGTGAAAGATATTTTAAATAAATAACAGAAAACAATGTGTTTAAGTTAATTAGAGTATAATTATATTCGTATTTAGTAAAATAATTATATTTAGTAAAATAAAACATTATTATAATACTTACCTTTTATAAAATTCTTTGCATTTTCTGTTGGTATAGAAAAAGTGTTTAGTTTTTATCGCGTAGTTATTGATCACGTCCTTGAATAAATGAAAGAGAAAAGAGAAAGTCGATAAGAAGAGGAAATAGATATAAGTTTAACAGAATATAAAACACAGACATACAAAGCCATACAAATTATAAGATGTATGTATTTCTTGTTTGATTTAATATGTATATACAGTATTTTTTTCTGCGCTTACAATGATGACTGATGAATTTCCTTTCTCCTCGACTCGAACATTCTGTGCGAACGCATACGATTAATTTTTCATTTTCCGTATAAAACTTATTTATTGTAATTAAACACTTAGTGCAAACAGCACAGCGGCTTGATCTGACCTTATGCTGCATTTGATAATCCGATCCGCGCAAAGCGGACGGGAAGTCGTCCATTATAGCGAACAGAAGGATAAACGTACTATTTAATTAATTAGAGTCTTTTCACGCTTTACACTGGAAATTACAAAAAGAATCTGATTACATCAATTGGAATTCTGATTGAAAATGAACAAATCGAATTTTTTTATTTGAATTTATAATTATGTGTGAGATAATCAAAATTCTGATTAATGTGATCAGAATTTTCTGATTCGTCCATTTTTAATCAAAAATTTTTCTCAATATACAGATTTTATACGCAGATCCAGCGAATGCATCGTGTGATCGACGACTTGCTTGTATTTTTGATTACAAATTTATGCGGTATCGTTCGCCGAATAGACATTCTTGTTAGCAACCGAAGTAGGCTGCGAAACGATATCGGACTTGTCTATATAATCCCTGAAAGTATTAGCATAGAACTGCTGCTGTAACCGATGCCTGTCTCTTTCGAAGAATTGCCTTAATTGATTCTTATTGCGAAAATAGTTCTGCGCGCCCCTATTTGGCAACTGTTTGTTCTTCATTAACATACCAAGAAGATTGTGCATTCTAGGATGATTGATATCGTATTCTGTATTACTTTTTATTTCCCTTAAGATTTTACCAAAGCTTTCCGGTGTCGATGTGGTGAACGTTGGATAAGAATTAAGAAACGACCGGTGCCTAGAATCGTAGTCGAAGTTTTCAGTATCGAAATCTTTAAGCGGCTTACGTGCGTAAGCATGCGGTCCATCCAGATACATTTCTACATTACTAGCAGATGTTTCTAATCCATTGGATCCTTTATTTGACCTCCATTTCCTTGGGCCATTCTTAAATCTCGATCCAGTTCGTTTTTTCTTCATCTGCTTATCGTGGAAGGGAACTTTTGAACGAAATGCATCCGGTCTGGGTGGCGTAAGAAATTCCAAATAGCTATCGTCATTGTTGGAACTCGCAGCAAAGTTTGTATCTTCCACTTTAGGTTTACGACCAGGTTTAACGGCGCCATGATAGATATGTATTGGTCCTGCGGGTCGTGTCTTTAGCAAATGTTCCAAAGTCTCCAATAGAGGATCCAATTTTTTTTTACCACCTGAAGAGTTGGGTACGTCACTTGTGTGTATGTTGTTCTCGCTCTGATGTGCTTCAAGAATGTCTCTGTACTTGGACTCCGTTAAGGAAGATTTTAACTTTTGCAATTCATGCTTTAGTTTGGCTAAGTCACTCGCTTCGGAATTATTCTGGATCGGAATATTTGCCGGTTGTCTATCGTTGTTCCACTTCTGCGAGTTGTACATCGTCTTCAAGGATTCTTTGAACATTTCCTCAGCGTAATTCTGCAAATCCGACGTAAGCTTCGGCTTCATGATCAACTCGGTTTGCCCTGAATGCGGTTTAAAAAAGTTCCCGCCGGGCACGGCGGATACCAGATTTAAACCTGGCTGAAGGGGTTCGTTCGTTGACAACTTATTGTTAAGAGCGTTTTGATTTTTGATAATGTCAACGTTAGGGACGAAATTGATGGGATTAAATACTGGTTCCTGAGACTGCACAAGTTTGAGATCCACTTGCTTAGGTTTGGCTCCAGATTCTGTCAAAGAGTTCATGTAATTGTGCAGAATTGTTTGCGGAGTAGCTGAAGCGATTGTACTAAAAATTGGGATGGGTGTCGTCAAAACAGTAGTCGGATAATGCATCGCTTGATAAGCATTCAAATTGAGAGGACTGGATTTAATGTTTGGATTCACGATCTCTACGGTCTTCGCACCTACATTAGGAAGATGAGCGTTTGCCGCTGCTGCTCCCAGCATATTTAAATTATTACTCGAGTGACTATCAGCGGTCTGCAACACAATGTTGGACAGTCTACCACCCTTCACTAGTTGCTTATTCATTTGAGCTTGCAGTTCCTGTAAATTCTGTTGAATTGGAATTAGCTGCGTATTCTGGTCCTGAACATAATACGAGTTAACATTAGTCGCCTGCTTTTGTCCATTCTGGCCGACAGCTAGGCTCGCGGTAGCGAGAAAGTTCCCGCCGGAAGTGGGATACACGTTCTTCTTGCTCTGCATTTCCAAGTTGGCTCTATTTTCTGGCATTGTTTGGCTGGATAGCAGAGTGGGCACTGCCGGCGCACTCTGCACCTGTAAATTACCATGATTTATCAAATTCTGACCTTGCAGTCCGTGGGAATTCACGTGAATTTGAGTTGCCTGCAGCGGCGTCTGTAGAAAACTTGGATACGTCTGAATAGTCGGCTGCGGCAACACAGTGAAGGTCGTTTGTGGTGTTACATTGCCCTGCATACCGTGAACATTCAAGCTCTGCAGCGCCGGGGTCAAGCTCGGCGTGAGAGCGAATACAGGTGTCATAGTACTCGGAACGTAAGTCGCTCTCAGAGTATTTACGATCTTATTTGGGCTGCTCGGATGTGAGAGCAGAACCGTCTGCACGGGGTTTTGGAAAGTATTCTGGCCAACGATGATATCGGGTACTGGCGTGGAAACCAGGTTCTTCGATACAGCCAAATTCTGAGTAAGGACAGGCTGAGGCGTATTCAAGAGAGACGTTGTCGTACTGAATGCACCAATCGGCGCGACAGTAGCGAGATTCTGCAGCATAGCGTTGGACATATCGAAACCCTGGCTACCACCTAACGCGGTTGCGTGGTCGAAATTTGCTACGGGCACGAGATTAACAATGTATTTCGGCTTCTCCAGCTGATCCAACTCTATTCCGTTGGACTGAGAGACTTCGAGATTCGGAGATATCTGACTCCACGTGTTGATATTTTTCGATCCATGAACTTTCCTCGTTTTTGCACTGGTGATTCTGGAATCATGTCGAATGTCTTCGACGCTCTCGTCATGGTGATTCGTGTTGGGATCATTGAGCCATGGATTCATCTTCGTTCTTTGCCGTTGCGATTTTAATTTTGCAGAGCTGTACTTACCTTCATTCGCGCTCTCATTCAATGTGTCTCGATGTTCTTTGGAGAGTTGTTTTCTAATGAAATCAGGACGTTTCCGATTTTTTTGCGCTCTCAATCTCAGCCGTTCGATATAATCGGAGTAATCCGTGTTCTCATCTGAGACCTCTTCGGAGTCTTCCGTGCGTTGATAACTACGCTGCCTATTGTTGTAAGTATCGTAAGTCTGTGAGTTAGAAAATTCTGAGTTTTTCAAAGTTTTCTCATCATTATCAGATTCGCTGTCTTTCAGCTGTCCGCTGAACTGTATTTCCATTTTATGATTACTCGGCTCGGCGACAATGACCGGCTTCATGAATCTATGGCGTGTCCTTGACAATTTCGCGGCATCGCCATAAGTTCCGCTATGCGCGAGTTCGTTGGCCTCATAATTCGTCCTTGATGAGGACGGGGTCGCTTCTGCATTCTGCTTGGCCGCGCTCAGTCTATTGTAATTCGCAGTATTCTGTTGCTGATAATTATCAACAACTTTCTCCTGCCCGTAAAAAGTTTTCTTTGCATCCTGAGCGTTATACAAATAGAATTGAGCATAAATATCCGCGTCATTGTTTTGTTGCGACTGCCAATCGTAATTACGAGTGTGGTTCTCAAATCTCTTCTCTCTCTCGTTGTTCGGACGCCTCGAAGATTTATCGGATTCGGTCTCAGTGTTCGCTATGCTGTGCACGTTCTCGTAAAAATCCTGGTAATTAGCTATCGCGGGGGTGTCGTTGTTCACCTTCAGCAGTTCGAACTCATTTAGCCTATCGTCCTGCAAATCGAAAGATCTGCGATTCGTCAGGGCTCGAGGTAAACTCAAGAAGATCCTCGCTTCGGAAGAGTGTGCTAAGTCCTCTTCCAATTTTTTCACCCTTGAATCGAAACTATCTTGAGCACTTACGGCATTCGTCACGTTGCTTTCTTTAGATCTCTCCTTGTAGTCATTGGTCTGTGACGAGTCGAGTTCGTACAAGACGGATGGCGAGACGGATCGTACCATAGGGACAAAGCCGTTAGAATTTTCATAATGTACCGTTGATGATGATATGCTCGAGAATTCTTCAAAATCCTTTGAATCTTCATTCGGTTTTATAGCGTGTACCACGGTCTCCGAGGCAGTTGCAAGTTGGTCGAAGATCTCTTCACTCTTTAAGTCAGCATCCTCTGAACATCTTATTTGTGGCCAGCCAAGGAACAGCAATATCACCTACGAAAGTTGCGAAATGCTATTAAATTGTGTCTGTGATTGAAACTTAAGAGTCAACTTTCAAATCATTTGTCTAAGTAATCAAATGATTAATAATAAATTTAGTAAATTTAAATAACAATATTATATCATTTTTATATCATTTGACATATAAAATTAAATATAAAATAAAACGTATAAAATAAAAATTAAAAGAATATACTTGAGATAATACAATAAAAAATTTTATAAAACATATTTTTATAAAACTGAATTAATTTATTAATTAAAAATTAAAATTTTATTGTAAGACATTGCGTGATAAAATTATAATATAATTAAGCTAGTAATAATATATAAATATAGAGAGCGTCTAGGTGATAATATAATTTTTCTTCTTGGTAATAATTAATCTAATAAATATAAAATTAATTAATATAAAAATTAATATAATAATAAATATAAATTAATAAATATAAAAAAATCTCAAGTTATTGTAGAAAGATCTGGAAGATACATTTTATATATATTATCAATTATAAGTCTTGCTAAAAAAGAAAGCAGATATGCATTGCAAAGTTTGGATAGCCGCTTCATGATAGTAAGCAGTGTTAATTGCCGTTTCGTCAAGGAGATGACCTAGAAAAGAAAAGCAGACTGGAAAAGTAAAATGCGTGTGCAATGGAAATAAGGACTGGATGTGCAAGGAAGCAAATCTTCGTGGACTTTCTCACTGATTTATGGTCATTTGAGTTATTATTTGACAATAACTCTCATATTAATGTCATTGTTAATGTAATAATTCTGAGCGGTAAAAAAAATTTTCAAAGCTCGAAGTGCAATTGTATCACATAAATGATTTTTTTCTATAAGATGCAATAATCCAGATAGAGTTAACCATATAGTTTATCCGTTTAGAGAGTGTCGGTGAAAAGTAATTGTGGAGAAAACAGTGCCAATTTAAATTATTCTTTATGCCTATCGTTAAACAAGTCGGTCGAAGTTGTCGATCGAAATATAACGTCGTTAATATGCACATCTTTATTTAAAAGTAATTTTCTATGTGTCTCTCGATTAGATTTGATTAAAGCATTTAAAAGTAACATGTGTGCATTAATAACATTTTTATAATACAAATTTTACATTTTATTCTTTGCTATTATATTAAACAATATGTATATAAAGATAGAAACGTGCAACATAAAAGTAATTCTTCTAATAGTTTTTAATTTAGTACAAATTTTAGATAGCAATTTTTATATAAATTATTATTTGGAAAAATATATTTAACTTGCATATTTAATACGATACATTTTATAAAAAAATTTTTATAACAGAATAATCAAAGACGATACAATTTAAAATGTATATTAATATAACATAATAATGAAGTAAAAAATAATTTAACTATTTAAATGTAAAATATATAAAGTAAATATATAAAAGAATATATGTTGTATTAAGTGTGGAAAAAATTTCGTGACGTTTTTCCCGTTAGATGGCATTAAAAAAACGCCATGAACTTTTTCCCACACTAATATATATTATTTATGCAAAGTACCTTTTATAGCAATTTATTTTTTATAAATTTTATAATATATATAACTTTGTCATTAAAAATCTATAAAATATATGACACTAATAAAAAAAATTCCAAAAAATAAATTGCTTGAAGGAAAGAAATCGAGAAATTAATTAAAATAAGATAATAATTAAAATAAGATATTTTATATGCTGTTTTTCTCTATATATCACAATAAGAGAGAGAGAGAGAGAGAGAGAGAGAGAGAGAGAGAGAGAAATACATTATATTAGATAAATATTTTCTTAGAAAAAGTTCTACATCATGTGTAGGGAAAAATCTGTCACTCAAATTGGAAAATAATGCGACATTGCATTTAATGTTCCTTATTAATTTATGTCATAGTTAATATACCAAATTTGTTTCTACAAAAGTTTTTATTCACATCAAAAATCAAACAACAAATTTTGTTTTTTATCGCACAAATGAACTCACACTTTCACAAAGTACTCAGATCTAAGTACTTACATAATAAAAAATCATTTTTATTGAAATCATTTTTAAGATTCCTCCAGAAATGAAACATGAAACAAAAAGGAAATTCATGTGCCACACTGTACTACGCGTTCACATTGATAACGATAATTCGTTCCCGTATCCTCGTAATAATCTCAAGAAACGCGCGTGGTGAACCTCCACGCGAGAACTGAGCCACATAGTAGATACGCGATTTTCTTTATACAGTCCGGCGGCTAAGAGAAAAATATCGTTCTAAATATTATCCTGTACAGTACACAGCCGCAGAGGATACTTTCATTTGCGACACGCGAATGCACCTGGAAAAATATTGTCCAACGTAGGATGGGACGTGATTGTCATCCCATCACGTAGAATTCTAGCAACAATGATCGTAATTATATGGAAATGGAGAGAGGGCGTACTTATGGTATATGAAAAATGATCTCAATTGAAATAAAAATCGTTTTTTATGTCAAGTTCCGAGATCGCGAAATATTATGAAAAGAACAAGCGATCGCTATTTTTCTAAATGCATCGCAAAATATTTATTTATAACCAACAGGATGGCGTCAATTATAAAACAAATAAGTAGGAGAGATTCAAAGAGATTCTAGGTCTTTCTCTGTATAGAATATTATTGTTTTATCTATTGGAAACCGCATTGGAAACATCAATCCGAATGCACTTTCGGCGCTTTACAATTTCCTGCGGTTCTTATTGTCTCTGATCGATCCGAGGTATCTCTTGCCAGTACTTTTTCCGCCGTAATTTTACGCGCTCTAGAACACACGCGTTATACCTGATGCGTCTACTCCTCCCGATGCGCGCCGTGGAAACGAAGGTGCACGTCCGTGTGTAATGAACACGAGCCGATCTCCTACCTGCATGTGGAGTCTTTCGCGCTCGTGCTTGAACGTTCAGCAGTTTAATGCCTCGCGCCTAATTGCCGTGCCGCAATTGCCGTAGATGCAACGTAGATATATCGTCGAAGCCTGTCTGTTGTGAAAACGTGGAATTAACAATGGAGCTGGAGCGGGCTTAAGTTCTTTTTTTATGCGCTTGCCAGATAATTAACGTTAATTGAGGTTCAACGGCATCGGTCGACATTGATACGTATCTTCACGCGCTTGCGCGCCAGTATCTTTTTTATTAATAATTTGGAATTATATTTCTCTCGGATGGCACCACCGTTTATGCATTGTCATATTGAGTAAACGCATAATAGCGCTTGATTGCCGCTTAATGTGTGTAGATTGATAGCAATTCTAAAGCGAAAACTTTTACTTTACTTATGCGTACGCACTTATACGGCCTTTGCAATAAGTATAAAAATTGATATAAAATGTTCTAATAAAGTAAACAAATTTTAATTTTTGTTATTCTTTGATTCTTATTTTCTTATTATCGTTTTCTTTTTCAAGAAAATACAATAAATTGAGGGCTTTGTACTTATAATCAAGGCTGTAATTAGTGGGAAAAGTTAATAAATACTCTTCTAATGTATGTTTACCAGCTTTTTCCAGTAATCAAACGATACTTACGTTGCTATATAATGTAATATACAGGATATCCTAGAACTGCTTTTTAATCATTGCTTCTATGGAAAAATATATAGGAAAAATAAATATATATAAATATAAATATTAATATATATATATATATAATATAAATATTAATACATATATAAATATAAATATGAATATAAGAAAAGTGAAAGAAAGATTCTTCCTGGGGGGGAGGGAGGAGGGAGGGGGAATGTTCAAGGAACTTTATCACAACTATTTAATTTTTAGCACTGCTCATCTTTATGGATAATCAAAATAAAATTTTATTGAAGCGGAATTTATTTGTGTAAGATTTATTTAAAAAAAATCTTGTCATGTCTATCCATTGCAATTCTTGATTTTAATGGTTACTGATCGATAGTTGAACAATACTTCAATTAAAATTGATTTAATTTATGTCAAAAAATTTTTAATGAACAAATTTTTACTAAACATTGGTTAATTCTTGAAAATATGTTTCATTTTTTTTTTTATATTTTGTAGAGTATTATTTAACTTTACAAGTATTCAAGTCATTTCAACAATTTTAAGTGAGGAAAAAAATCAAAGAAGATTATGAAATTATAATCAAAAATGAATCAAATTAGAAAACTATGTCCTAGCGGTGAGTTTCATTATAACTTGACAATAGATAATTTTACATATCGTCACTATTATATAGCTTCCTACTTTTGATTGACTTTCACATGCAACTATATTTATTTTTAAATGAATACATTATCATATATTTGAAAGAAAAAGATTCTTATTAATAAAGTTTACACAATTACAAAATTTTATAGAATTATTAATTTTATAGAACTACTAATTTTTATAGGGAATAAACAAAATGTGACTGCCAAAAATCTTGATGAAAAGTACAAAATGAAAAGATTTATGTCTCTTAGAAATAATTGATTTACATAGAAATTTGAGGTAAAAATAATACAAATCTAATTTATATACAAATTTCTTATTTGCTTATTTCATTAGCTTATAATAATGCAGTATACAAATTGTGATTATTTTAAATTGGGTACAAGGACTTATGCACTATGATCTATATATAAGGTACCTTTTCGAAGTGTAGAAGTTTGGCTGATTTTCTATAGGTGCAAAGCAAAAGTTATATGCTTTGGTTACTACCGCTTTCCCGAAGAACGGCAAAAAAATTTATTAATACTAAACTTTGCGTGTTCTCAACAAATCAGTAGCGCAGGTACATTTGTATGTATTATAATACATTGCACAATCCCACATTATAAATACTATCGTATCACTAACGCCCGATTATTATTATTATTACTATTATTATTATCTCGTTTTTTTAAATCGGTTCATGGCACAAAATTTCATTTCATTCTCTGTGAAGTGCCAAATAATGTACAAATAATGTATATTGTAATTATTTAATACTTAAAAATAGAGAATATGCAAAGAAAAAAAAATAATTTTTCATATATAGTAGTTAATATTGCATTAATCAATCGTTTTAGCTTAACTTTGATGTTCTATTGTATTATCGGTTATTTTTCTTACGATAACATTCTATATTATCGCAATATTCTTTAAATTCAAATGAAAATGTGCGTTTCATCTTAGTTTTCGTTTTTGTGAATTTATATCGAGATTTTTAATCCTCGAATTTTTTATTTCTTTAATAACATATCTTGAAATAGATATATCGAACTGATAAAAAATATAATTTTACATTTCATCAGAATGTATTTTAGAAAAACCGAATTTATAGAACACAAAAGTCAAGGGATATATCCATTATCTATTGTTTGCAAGCGATCGTTCTAAAGTCTATGATTTGCGAGTCTTGGATCAATTGGATCTTCTATGATCTGCACACTTTTCATTTTCGGCCGGGCCGCCGTACGCTCGCCATATTTTCCACTTGAAGGATTTTTTTCGCCATCCAGATTGCTCGTTTCGTAACTCGACTTGCCGAAATAGGATTCTGTAGGATTGCCGATCAAGTCCCGAGGATCATTTGATGTCAATCGCGCTAGTTCACGCAGAGGACTAGTAGAGAACGAACTTTGATCCTTCGGGGGTTGATCGTCACCGAGATCATAATTGGACTGTTGTGCTAATTCCTCAATACTTTTGGCATATTGAACAAGATATTGTTGTAACAAAGCTTTCAAGTTCATGTTTGGCGTTGCCTTGCGTTGTATAGGTGGCACACCGTCTACTCTTAGAATAATTACGGGTATCAAGGAGCTTCCAGCTTGCACGAAAGTCGGCTGCACATTGAGAATAGATGCAGGATTTTTGATATACTGCGAGATAGACGGATTGTAATTCAATAAATCCGAGTACTGTAGATTTGAGTAGCTGTTCAGATTCTTGTCTCCTGTGTTCTTTTTAGCCAAATTGCTGTCAGCTAGGAAAATAATTCTTAAGTAATCGCACGATCACGACATATTGTGTAGTAAAAGTTTTTGATATTTTTTATTATAATTACGTGGTATAATAATTGGTTAGAAACTCTAATTTTATAGTTATTACTATTGTATTATAATGTCAATAATAATAATATTTATCACAGCTTCACCAAAAAATTAATAATAATTGGCGAAAATTTTAAATTATAATTAAATTATGCAATGATTTTTTCACTAGTATGTTTCGATAAAATATCAGCTTACCTGATGAAGTGAAAAATCTGATAGGTTTCGTATTCTTCTCCGCGTTGTTAATGTATTCCGGATTCGGACTGTTCACCATGTATTTCGAGATCGGTCTTAACGTCTCGTATCGATTTTTCGGACTTTTTCCGGTTAACTTGAGAGGATTCTTCGGCGATAGAGTTGTCGAGGGGACTGAATATATGGGCGAAATTCCGCTGCCAGCTTTGACTTGCTGCGAAGCTGTCTTATGGTTAATGAAGCTTTGATATCCCTGTCGAAACGCTTGCTGTTGCTGCTGCAAGCGGGATAGGGAATTGGTCGAGATGAACGGGATTCTTGAATTGGAGGATTCCGGCGCCAACGGGAACTGCACTGGGCCCTGTGACATCACGCTGCCTTCCGTAGAGGCAGATTCGTAGACCTGCGAGGCGTCCTGATCCTTAGCTGCCTGTAATGCAGCCAATGATGGATATTCGGAATAAGTCTCGTACGTCTTAGGCGGCTCATCGGACACTCTGCCATCTGGATACTTCCAGAATATCTTGTTTTCGTATCTGACACCGTTTTCCACTGTATATCGAGGCAAATTGGGGAACGGTCTAGCATCCTTTGAGTAGTTAGACGCATCGTCGGACCCGGGAGTCGAAGATTCCACCGTATTTAAACCTGGTCGTGCGTAATCACGAGAATTTAGATGTTCCGAGAAAGCAGCAATCTCATGGGGACTGGACGAGGATTTCGTTGCATCTTGCTTCGGTCTGGAGTAACTCTGCATGTTTATTGTGTGCTGAAGACTCTGTCCCAGATATCTTTGGATGTACAACGGATTCGGAGTGACATAGGTATATCGACTTGAACTGGAGGCTGTATAACTTCGTGGATCTTGAGTGACGTAACTCGTTATTGCTTCCGCAGGACCAAACGTCAAAGATTGCGGCGTTGTAGACGCGTGTACACCATCCTGAAAATCTACATTCGAGTATGCATCAATGGAGGGTCTGGCGATCGGCGTGAATTCTTGATAAGTTTCAGAATCGGATGTCTTCATCAATTTCGTTCGTAGCCCAAATACTTGTGGTAATTTTGTCATAGAATTATAATACTGATAGTTTGATCCTGTCGAAGTACGGGATCTCTGTTGTTCAAAATTGATTGAGCCAGAAATCGGTTTTCGATTGCTCGGCAATACCTTTTCAATTATGGTCCTCGGAAGAAACGGGCTGATGGATTCTTCGATGCTCACTGTGGTTCCGGTTTTTCCCGCAGGAAAGTAATAATTGTACTTTCGTGGGGCAAGCAGAGAATTCCGGTCGAATCCATAATTTCCAAGGCCGTTATTCACGGTGCGTTTTGACTTCTCATCGGTCATATTATCTTCGATTGTACCGTTATCAAAGTCTAGAAGTATTATAGGCGGTAGGATTGGTAACATTTCCTCAACATTTTCTCTTTGCTTCTCTTCCTCTTCCTTTCTTCTCTCGGCGTCTGAAACATCGGCAGCATCATCGATAATAGGACGTTCGATGCTGTCCGAGTCGTTCACCTTGATCTCTCTGCTTCCGGTGGTCTCCGTGCAGAGCCCGTGTATCAACAGAAATGTGGCGATCTGAAAGTCAGGGGCATGTGTAAGAAATCGCACCAGATGCGATGTAACAATGTGTTGGTCATCGATCTCCGGCAAAGGAGATCTCACTTTCACTTCCCTTCTCTGTTTAGTATGTATGATTGGAAAGAAATACTGATTGAATTATTTTGGATTGAATCTCCGATTTTCTCCGTAATAATATACATTCAAAAAGAATGTGTAATTAATTAAATATTATTTTTATATTTTAAAAATGAAAATATTGTTATTTTTAATAACCGGATTATATCGAAGTGATAATCCGGTTATGATAAAAATAACAATCGCATATCAATCGGTAATTACAAAAATAACGATCGCATAATTGTCATCTAGGAGGAAAGCGAAGCTAAAGATATGGAAAGATATTCCTGTAAGGTCAGAGTCAAGTGTGTCGGTCAATACCATAACGGGTTTCATTCGTTGCGCACTTGCGATTTTCACCGCTTTCTTTAGGTAAACGTCGCTATATAGATAACGATAGCAGAAAATATTGCTTTCCATTTGTGCAATAAAAAATCATAAAGAATTTACTATAACCTTAAAAGCTGGATATATATTACATTATTTAATCATTTATATTAAAATATTTAATCTATTGTAATATTATTTGTAAAATATTAATTAATGGAATCATAGATGTACTTAACTTACATATTTATAAAGACAACATTAAAATAATTTATAAGAGAAATTAAAAAATTAATATTACAATTTAAAAAATATATAAAAATTAAGAATATCAAATTAGGAATCAACTAAAATTCAAATACTGCAAATAAAATGAATAATTTATATATTTATGCTTTTCGGGAAATTATTCATACTTTAATTAAAGCGTATATAAATTAAGTATATCTATAAGTAGCGATATATATTTAAATTTAATCTGATTTTTTCTATTTTCCTGAACTAAACATGCCGACTGTTCTCAAATTACAATTCTGATATTAATAACCCAATAAATATTCAGCATGCGACACGTGATGAAAATAGCGCGTGCAGTGCGTAATAATATACATTCAAAAAGAATGTGTAATTAATTAAATATTATTTTTATATTTTAAAAATGAAAATATTGTTATTTTTAATAACCGGATTATATCGAAATGATAATCCGGTCATGATAAAATTAACAATCGCATATCAATCGGTAATTACAAAAATAACGATCGCATAATTGTCGTCTAGAAGGAAAGCGAATGTGATCATCGCGATCGGTTGTCAGCTCGTCAATCAATTCGAAATTGGCGGTGACAAAGATGTAAAAACGCGATGTGTCGCAATTGAAGAGATGTCAAATTTCACGCCGATCTTGCCGATCGTTCACATTACGTCGTCGGCGCGAAACGCGTAGTGTTACCTAATGCCAAAAAATGCGTTCGCGAATCGAAAGAAGCGTTGCGTGCAGATAAGATGTGTGGCTCATCCTTCTTGCTGACTTTCACTGGCTTACTCAAGAGCATCTGCTGTAGCTACTTTATCACCGCCTCTTCGCGTATGGACCGTGATCAGAAAAAAATTTGTGGCACTTTCACCGCAATTACGTCCGGTTGAGTCCAGGAAACATTTATTCGACCACACATAAAAAAAAAAGAAAATTTTTTGCAACTGACGTGCCGAAAAATGGCACGATTGATGTGTTTCCATTAAAATATTTTTCACGGATTTTCGGTTTTAAAGCTTCAGTCGGATTATTAAATTTGAACATCTGTAACCGCGAGATTTTACGCGCAATCAATTCCTATCGATAATATGTTCGTGACTGGAGTCAACACGCGGCTGTTAGCTTCGCAATTACGTATAACTGTGTCAGTAACATTTATCGCAATGACTGCCATTTTATTATTAAAATTATAAAGTTGTTATTTAGGATTATTGATGCAGGATGTTAATATCATACATGCAAAAATTATTATTATTTATTTTTGTATTAATTATACAGAAACAAAGGAATAAATAAAAATTACAAATATAGAAAAACATGAAAATTTATTTTTTTTCTTAATATATTTTTTTACATTAAAATTTCAATAAAATTGAAGACAATATAAGTTATATACAGTTATATCTTTCTCTATAAGAAAATGTAACATTGATAAAGATAGCTAACAGAAAATTAAAAATAAATTTTAATTTTACAACTTTATAACGAGAATTACAGAGAAATCAAAATATGTAAATATGCTGTTCCTATTAAATTTAATTTTTAATTTTATAACAGAATATATATTATATATAATAAATATTAATCATACCATTACTTAATAAAATGGAAGAGGAAATTGAGGAAAACAAGAACAGAGTGTTAAATATATAAAACAATTTTGATTTAAGTACTTACGTAGAATCTAGCGAAACTCATGACGGTCGACCTTAACCTGCTAGCTTGGCGGACTTGTCGTGTATGTTTGGTACTGATGAAGCTGAGGCCAGAACATCCCACCTTATATGCCCTCGCTCCTGGTGTGAGAAGGACACCATCATTATAGTTTCACCACAGCGAAACGAACGCTATTCGCGTTCGATACGGGAAGACACCTGCCAGTAGCGTAGCGACGTGTGACAGATCGATACACCGATCATGCGAATTTTTTTTATTCTTTTTACGTTACGTAAATAAATATATTCTATAAATGGACTAACCGGAAAGTTTCTATATTAGAATAAAGGATGTATATCGGAAAACTATTATAGATGCTATAAATTGTTTGTTAATAAAAAGCGAATCTAAAATCCATAATGTGAAATAGAATTTTAGCGATTTTTTAAAAACTTATATAATTTATAATAATTTATATTAAGTTTATTTACACGTTTTACTCATAAACTGACACGGTCAAATATTAACAATATATTTACACAAATACTAACAATATTATTGACATTGATAGTTAACTGATGGATTGACAGAGAATACTCTGACTTGGATTTTTCAGAAGATTCCAGTAAATTATACATTTACAGAAAAAGAAAGCGCATAACGATTAATAACAAAGCAAACAGAAATTTAAACAGTTAAGTTGCGTGCCTACACCGTTGAGTTCATCTCTAACAGCTTTCTCGTGTGGATTCTGTTGATATGTTGCACTCATATAAATACTTGCATATACTTGTAGGTTTCTTGACATAAGACATATCTTCATCATTACCTCTTGACTATCAACGCAGTTTATTCAGTCTATCTGAATGTATAACATAAACTATTACAAATACCGGTATACAGACAGAATACTTATATAATCAGCTACTCTTGTACGAGCTTATTGCTGATAACCGATAAATAATTTTGTTCGCGTACTTGATGGAGGAATAGAACTTATGTAATAATGTCGTGTCATAAGTAATATATACTATTGTTTTCGTAATAACAGAAAACTCGTAGAAAGAAGACAAGAGCGTGGCCTTGTCGTCTACCAATGGCAGATCTTCTATTGCGCGAATTAATCACTCGATCATTTATTTTTTTTAATATTGAAATTCTTTTTAGATGTTATGAATGCTATGTTTCATATTTTAAAAGTGCCGTAATATATTTAACAATCTTACGTGATTGTTTGGTTACAGTTCTCTCTATCGAGAATCCCGATACTTTCGAGAATCCGATCTCGATAAAAAAATCCCGTTCCGATTCAACCTGATCTATTCGGGTTCTCACCTCTATTACATACGTAATTTCATTAATAAATTAAATGCATTTAATAAATTAAACATAGAAATATATTAAATACAAGAATTAAGTATAAGAATTAAATATAAAAAAACAAAAATATAAAAATATCTTAATTTTTTTAAATAATTCTTTATAAGACTTCATATAAAATGTTAAAAAGAATATTATTCACAAGTAAAAATGTCAGAAAAATATATTATATTATTATTAAAAATTGTATTTATACAAATTTTTAACTTTTATTATGCGCGATAAACGGTGATAATGTACAAGAAATAATTATTATTTTAAATAAAAAATATTTTTGTGAAATTATATTATACTTATGTAAAATAATTACATAATTAATTATTTAACTATATAGTATATATAATTAATAAATTCTATACACCTACATTTTTAATTTATTTTGCAAGTCAGAAAAGAAAGGTATTACCAGCTGTGTTTTCTATTTTAAATTTTATTGAAAATTGTAAACAAAGTATTTACTGGACACATCTTTACAAACGTAAAAGAGAACAGTATAAAAAGATTTTATGTAATCTTCAATGAAAGACTAGATGCGATGATGTTGACCTCTGTCACATTCTCTTCTCGATATCCACATATGCTTCGATCATCGTATGATCGGTATCGCTAATAATCGAGTTTTAAAAACTGTACTGACCCTTGTGTACATATGACATTCGTCAATCGTCATGCCACTTATGGCAATTCTCAGATTTTTCAGATTATTCAGATTTGCGCTTCTTAAGGGCAAAGTTTACTTTCGATGGGAGAAAACCTCCTTCCAGCTTTATCGGCCTTTCTTTGTACCTGTAACAGTTATAACGGGTAATTATAGTGATACGGCATTCTCTGGTACATCTTATTATTCACGCTACTATACCTGGCAGTATCCTGTGCAGCAATGACTTTGCTTGGTATGTAAGTGTCAAGGAGTGACCTCGGCTCCGGGGGCAAGGAGTGATCTTGCGCCGGCAAGGTCTGCTCGTCTTCGAAGGAGTTTCGAATAGGCTCCAATTGCGTGCTACCAGCTTTAAAGTCATGTGGAGGGAATTGCGGCGGTACGAAATGAGTTTTGGGCTCATCAGGCACCTGTTCGAAATTAAAAAATTACGGTGATTGTTACGTGGAATAAGACGATTTTAGAAGAGAACTCTCAAACAAGAGTAATCCTGCAGAATATCGTAAATATATAATATATAATATACACTGATAGAAAAAGTTTTTATATTTGTGATATAATTACATAATATCGTACTTATAGTTATTACTACTGTAATATTAATAATAATAATAATTATATTTATAGTTTTATAAAAATATATAGTTGGAATTTAAAATGATTATAATTATGATGGGAACAACGCTGTTTTATTCGTTCTTTTTGTAATAATAATTTGATAATGACTTTACAATTTTTTATGATAATAACGATAACTATTTAAAAATTAAATTGGGAATATGACTTTTTTGAAAAGTAACTTGCCATCATTACGCATTATTTATTGAAAAACGTAATTTACTTGTAACTTGCCGATGCGTTACTTTTACTCGCTATTTTAATTCGTTGCAATACTTTTTTTCAATAAATAAAGCGTAATGGTGACAAGTTATCTTTTAAACTGACAAGTGACTTTCTCAACTTTAGCTTTTAATTAATTATCATTACTGTCAAAAAATTGCAAAGTCATTACCAAATCATTATAAGTAAAAATAACAGCATTATTTACTTCTTGATTATTATTAATATTAAAACAATAATAATCATAATTATACTATGTAATTATAGTCATA
>Ga0157364_1000222_pt1 | contig 32349 bp, 23 predicted proteins | sample AttsexASBM2_FD_111476 | JGI IMG/M metagenome (GOLD analysis project Ga0157364, IMG submission 111476) | Fungus gardens microbial communities from leaf cutter ant in Ribeirão Preto, State of São Paulo, Brazil - Atta sexdens ASBM2 | ecosystem: Host-associated > Fungi > Mycelium > Unclassified ...
ACTAAGTAATTTATTAATAAAACTAGAAAATATAATAAATAATATAAATAAATAATAAATAATAAATAAATAATATAAATTTAAGAAACCGAAAATAATTGATATGATAAATTAAAATAAGAAGTTTGAAAGAGTAATATTTACAATTTTATCAACATTGTACCATTATTGTTTAAATAGCACTTATTAAGCGCTTTAAGGATGACAGGATTATTCTTCTCACTTATAACCTGTAGTAACAACGCAAAGTATTTCTGTAATAGTTTACGTCAGTAATATGATGATCTGTAGCACTATTGTGCCGCGAATCGTCAATTATCAATTCCTTAAGAGAGTACACAGAATGCCTAAGATTCTTTGCATCTACAACAATTAATTTTTGAAATTTTAATTGTCTTAGCAACTTCAATTTAATGTGACAAGAAAGAAGGCAAGAACAATATCATAATATAAAAACAAATATTTAGACATTGACCAAAGTTCGATCAGAAAAGTTATCTGCTTACTGACTGCAACTGCCTTCGGTGTTCCTACCACATGTACACTCAATTTTCTGAAACTACTTCCGTCCAGTGTATACATTTCGAAAAATTCTCTCAGCTTATTGATATTTATGTTCTCTATTGCAAGCGCTTCCTTTTCACATCTGTCAAACATGTATTGCCGCTTCATGATCTCATTCCAGTCTCTGTCAACTCTGTTTTTCAGAGTATCGGTATCGTCATATTGCTTTAAAATTCTCAGCCCTTCTTTGACATCATCTAATTCCTTTTCTGAGAATTGTTCCAACATGATTCGAAACGAATTCAGAAATTCCTCGATCCATTGATCAACATATTCGGTTGTGCATTTATCTGCCTGAGTGTAAACAGTAATAGAATATCCTAAAATTCGTTTGATATCTCTAAGGTCACATGAAGCATAACTGAGCTTTCGTTGATTTCGTAGATGATTCATTAACGGTTCTTTCATTATCATCTAAAAAATGATTATTTAACAACAAGATGAAATTGATTATTTAATAGATGAATATGATGTTCAAATAAAATCAATCATGGTAATCAAAAATGTTATTCACATTTCATTTACTAATAAAAATAAATAAATATAAATTGAAAATTTCATGTATTTAAATATATAAAACAATTTTATTAAATACTTACAAGCATCAGCTCGATTAACACCGATAATTCAATCGAAGCAGAACCGACTTGATAATAATTTGTCACTACTGAATTTACATTAGTTGGATTAATATTTTTCAACTTCAAAAAAGATGTGCCTCGGGGTATCTCATTGACTTCAGTAGGCAACACCTCTTTATTCAAGGAAAAACAATTAATTTTTTTGATAAATTGTTGTATAATACTCATCGTAAAGTCTTTCGTTACATTGCCTTGCACAAGACATTGGATGTATAGATTATTGGTGAAGGATTTTATAAAATCTTGGAAGTCTTCCAACAAATATCTTCGTAAAGCATTGTATTTGTGAACGTGTGTACAGTTGCCGCTCTTCAATAACCATAACTCCAAATCCCTGCGAAAAAAATAAGCTACATATATGTTATTAATTGAAAATGATAAGAAATGTAATAAATATATAATTCAAAATTTATAAAATTTATAAAATTAATTGTTATAATTGATGTTCATCACTGTTTTTTTCTACTTGTATAAGAATTTTATAATTATTGTAATTATGCAATAATTATAAAATTCTTATACAATAAATAATGGTAATAAATAATTAATACTCGATAAACGTTTCCGGTTCTACAAATTTGTTGTAATGTGCCTTGAGTTGTTGCATTCTCATAATTCTAAGTAAATCCTTTGAAAAAGGGACTAGATCCACCATATAGTTTGCAATAACCATCAACCAGGACTGCAATAGAAATAAAATATTTATGTTTCTCCAAATTTTACACACACACACACACACACACACACACACACACACACACACACACACACACACACACACACACACACACACACATACACGCGCGCGTGTATATATATAACTCCGTCACACACGCTTTAAACGTATACTTACTGGAAGATTTTCGTCAAATCCGCTTATTTGTATTGTAATACCTGTAGCTTCTTCATTAACATCGATCTTATAACCAAACCCAGCCATTACAGCCGGATGTAATTCTTCGAGCAATAGATATTTTAATACATTGCAATACATTTGCAGGAGAGCTGCACTAAATTGTTATTAATATAAATTTTGTTTAATAACAAATTAATTTATAAAAATCACAACACATAATAATTACAAGTTAGACATTATAATAGGTATATGAGATCGACAGACATTGCAGTACTACTACAAATATTACATGTTCAAACTATTATTTACTTTTTTGCTAATCTAGGATTCAGAGCAGAAAAAAGATGTAGATTTATATGACACATCGGCCAATAAAACTTCGGGCGAAACCAAATCTGCGACATACAATCTTCGTGTATTTTTACAGGATACTCCGAAGCTTCTGCTGATATCGATATGGTAGAGAAATTATTCGTAAGAAATTCATTGCGTAATGGTAATTGAAAATCAGGCAATGGCTCGATAGATTTCCAGTGTTCGAGCGATGCTTTTGATAACGCCATATATGTATAATTAATTTTCAATCTCGGATCGTCTATATTTATTTCAAAATCACTGTTGAAAATCATGATATTCGCTGTTTCTGGCATCAAAAAATCCAAACATTTTTGTATAGCTTCTGGATTATACTCGAAATAAATATGCTTTCCAGTTACATAATCACGTGATGGATAGAAATGCATACTCTTACATAAATCGAACACATCATCGTGTTTACTAAAAAATCTAAAAAAACCTTCAAGTATAAGTGGCATATCTTACGTATTTTAATAATATTTCTCTTTTCTACATATTTATTTATTTCTAAATTAATTATTTACCTAAAATTATTTTTTCCAATCTTATAAATCTCATTATAAGTATTTTCTTGTGGGCCCGTCTTTTTTACTAAATTTATAAAGGAAAATATTGCATCTAGAACGTCTTGCTGATGTTTTATTCCCTCATGAGTGAGTTCTACTGTAATCTCGAATAAGACATACATAGAGTTGTATCCGAAACCATTATCGTTATCACAGTAACCACAGAACACATCAAAGCCCCACATTTTTTTACGTAGATAACTAGCTAAAGAATTATTTCCTTTATGTTCAATAATCCATGAAACATATTTATATGGTTTACTTCTGTACAAATCAAGTATTGAAGGCAAAGCCCATGTTACGTGTAGCTGTAAAACACAAGTTATTTTTATATGCATTTGTTCAGCTTGAATACAGCTTTTTTTTAATTTGTGTGTCCAAGTTACATACTTGGCTGATTTCTTGGCTGAAGGGTTTAATATGATACATTTTTTTGAAAGTGTCAGTATTAAATGAAACGCCGTCTTTAAATTCTGTAAAATCATCGGAAGGCAGCCAATTACTTGGTATATTACTAAAGAAGTTTGCGACATATACTTCTAACGTATCTAGCGATAATCTCGCCTATAAACAGATGTACATATTATGAAATTAATTATGTTTAATAAAAAATCAATTGTTCATTGCAATTTTAACATATTATAGTTACCTGTATAGCTAGCATCATTCTGTGAGCGCTATAATGGCGTTTTCTGAATTTGTGCAGCTCTTCGTACAATTTGTCATCATCTATATTACTGTGTAACGTTATTAAATTGCTCCAGAACATCTTATTGGGTGGATGACCGGTTCGAGCAATAAAAGACAATAATTGTTGCTTTGTATTTTTATCACTAGATGAACCCCATCGAAACTCTATGTGAACATGAAATATTTAAAAAACACAAGTTTTAGCAACAACATTACCATTAGAATTTATTTACCCCTTTGTATGACCTTTCGTTCTCTCTTGATGGCATCTTTTTTCATCAAGGGTCCAATGAAAAATTGAACAAAACGATCGAGAGCTACAAACAAGTGTTTCTCTGAAACATCAAAGTAAAATCTTGTATGCTCGCAATCCGTTGCGCCATCAATAGTGCCACCATGGAGACTGATAAATTCATTAAAACCGTTTTCCTGAAAATACAGTGATATTTAAAGATTTAAACGTACAAATAGTATATTTTATAATAAATTCATTTATTGTATTTTAATACTTTTGGATATTTTTCGGATCCCATAAAAACCATGCGCTGAAGAAAATATGCCAGGCCTGGAACCTCCGGTGGATCACTAAAACTGCCTACTCCCACACATAAGCTACAAAATGCCTGGGTTTAAAAAATATCTATATATTTATACTATTCTTGCGTTGCATATAGAATCTTAATATTATATAATACATTAAACACAAACAGTAGTGGGATGACTCGTGAACAGTTTACACGTTTTGAAACAAATTCATAAAAACTCGTTTATAAATAATAAAGGAATTCACGTTTTGCAAACGAGGTCTCTTGATATAATTAATAATGAGTGCTTGATGAAACAAATCGACACAAGTCGATACAAGCATCGTTCTACCATTCTTGACATTTTTGACAGAGAGTGACAAAGATAGAACGACGATTATGTCGACTTTTATCGACTTGTGTCATCAAATGGAAAGCACCCATTATTACGCTTTACTGTGTGTTCGACGATACGCTATTAGCGCTATGTTGCGACATTTTATCTTTTCATGTCTCATGAACGATAAAAATAGATCGTCACTATTACACCAATAATGCTATTCTGAACGTAATTTTGAAGAGATAGATTATTTTTTATAAGTTTATCTCCGATATTATAATCCCAATAAATTTTTTGTAAAAAAAAAGATTATAAAAAAAAAATACGCAAAATATATTTTAAAATGCTAATTGTTTTTTTTATACCTTCCATACGTCTGTATTAAGTCGTTTGACTGTAGAACTACCTTCTTCGTAATCTTTATAACTCGTATCGTCATAATTCGCTTTTTCCAATCCAGATATTAACAAAGCTGTTAAACCATTTTGTAGTTTAACGACTCTAAATTTGAAAGATAAAACAAATAACAATAAGATGAAAAAATTCCTGAGGATATAAAAAACATAATTCTTCTTTGTAATAAGATACACATAAGTAACATTTCTCTTAAAAAATTATCATCGCAATAATTAATATGTCTCATGCATATTTCAACAGAAATCGTTTTTTTGTTGAGTCTTCGCCCCAGTCTCACCTATAATCGGCCTTATGATACTCGCCCGATATGTCAGGCGAATTCAGATATTCAACAAGAAATTTATTGCCTTTGGTCGTATGTTTTATTTCTGTCATTATATCGACGTGCAAGAAACCAGAAATTTTGTGAATACAATATGATCCGATCGTAGAATTTTAAATAAGATTTTTATATATTCCAACTTTCTTTCCAGTAGACCGTGTACAGTTTTAATCAATACTCTAGCTGACACTACTTCATACCAGGGAAAATCAAGGGAGGGTGGAGCGGATTCAACCGTAGCTGCCGTTTGTTGGAGTGAATAGGAGATATGATTGAAGCGTAATGGAACATTCGATGTTACACACACTAGTATTGTACTGCACTAATATTGTGTGTACGTATATATACGTACATGCATATATGCACATTTGCGGAAGTTGAGTTATAAATGGCGAAATCAATCAGAGAAATGTTACCCGCTCCACTCTCCCTTGATTCTCTCTGCTTCATACTATTCTGTCTTAAGGGGATGCTATAGTCTCCTGTTTTACCCACATTTGCACACGATGAAAAATCTCCAAATTGAATGTACAGATTGCAAAAGTGTTATTACATAAATTAAAGTACGCACAAAGAGGACCTCCGCTGCACTCATGAATTCATGAGAAAATCGAAAAAAATTACAAAATTCAACAATTCACTTACTTTTAGCTCGCATAGCTATCATCTCAGGTATATATTTGCTTGATATAAGAGTTTTAGAGTCCATATGTTAAAAATAAGCATGCAGCGGAAGTCACATTATTGGAACAAACGATATCGAGTTTTACAGAATTAAGATTGAAGGTCTAGAAGAAAAGTATCTTCACCGTGTAGAAAATACGTGCATAGGGATGCTTTATGAAGACTGGGAATGTCAACAGAGCTGAAATTCCGTATTGTAGTAGTTGCACGATCTTGTGATAGATGGTGTTGGCATAATTATGGTGTTAGATAAGGACAAATATATGCGTTTGAATAAGACAGAATTACGATAATATATTATATATATATTATAATATATATATAATATAATGTAAAAAATGAATCAAGAGGTCAATATTATTATCGAATTTGGAATTAAAAAAGTGTATTTTTATTATTATCGACTTCGATCAAGTTTGGTAATCAGTTTGACATCCCCTTGATCAGTACGGAAGTCATATACATACATTGTATAGAGTGGAAATAGAAATAAGCAGAGTCGTAGGTATCCAATATTCGAAAAATCAGAATTTCGGATTCAGCAATGAACACACGAATCCATTTCTCTCTATTTCAATTCCCGAAACTTTAATTTTTATCATGTACTTTGATATATTATTATAATCAAATTATTGATATATTAATATATATTAATATATATTATTAATGTATAAAATTAAGAAATTAATTAAAAATTACTTAAAATCAAATTTCAAATTGTTGTTTTGTCTACTCTAATATAATATCTTTTCCATGTTAAATACATAACAGAAAATTAAACTATTAATTTATATTCATCAAATAGTATTATTAAATTAATAAAAATTTGGTCAAAATCCTTTTTTAATAACAAAAAAACAGATGAAAGTTTACAATAGATTCACATAATATTAACTATATGTACAAGAAAAAAAAAAGAAAAAAAGGAAAAACGATAAAGAACAGCAAGAATTAATAAAAAATGAGATGATGCAGAAATATTGTAAATATAGCTATTTTACAATAATGATTAAAATCTTGAGGCTTGATTTAATTACGTTTTATTTGTTTATTATTCTTTTCTATTTATCAATATATTATCGCGATAATTTTTACATTGAATATCAAAGACAATATCTCATTTTTAGCAATTATTATTTATAATTATTGGTATTCAATTCATTTATGTATTCTCTTTGTTTTTTCATGTAAATCTCTTTTAAAGATAACTTCTAAAAATATCTATTAAATTATAAATATCTACAAATTATGCAAGAAAATAGAAATACAAAATTATAAAAATGTTAATAGGAGAGCAACCTGAATGTGCTGAATACTCGATTAAAATGAAACGCATGAATATTTATCGTAAGTCAATGATAATTAAAATATAATTTAGCTTTTTACAAAGCAATGACAAAGACCATGTAAACCATTTCGTATTGAACTTAAATACAACTTTAGATTCAAAAGAATTCATTTCTAAAATTCATTTCAATTCATTTTAATACAATTAAAAAAAAATCAAATTCCTATTTTTTGAAATTGAAAGCTCCAAAAATTAAAAGTTACAAGCGCAAAAACTACTTATTCCTGATGTATTTCTGATTTATCATTCTTTATAGATTATGCACTCGCAAAATTCACAGTTTATAACTTTCTATATAAAATAATTATAATAAACTAATTATAATTATAAGAGACTAAATATAATTATTTTATTATAATCTATCACTATTGCATTATTATAACTGATGCCTAACGCTTAACATAAGGACTTAAAGACTCATCTTCTTTCTTGATAGCTTGCACAAGCGTCAGCGACAGCACTGCTATGATTACCTGCAATTATCATTTATAATTAGACGAAAGATAGACGAAAAGTAATAGGAAGCAATAAAAATTGTTATATATTAAATATAATGAAAGAAAGCTAGAGAGAAAGAGAGAGAGAGAGAGAGAGAGAGAGAGAGAGAAATTACAATTAATAAAATTAGTCAAATTACAAATTTTCAAAACGTTTAATTCTTAAAGAATAATAAAGAAAAAGAAAAGAAAAGGTTTCGTCTCTTACATGAAGCATACACAACGCCATCGCCATACCGGCAAGCCATCCCGATCTCGCCTCTAGAAACCAGGACAATTCTTCTACGCAACCATGATGGAAAGCATTCCCAGTGACAGTGTCCCGGCATTCGGTGGGCAACGGTTTACGCATCTGTGTGTAATCTCTTGGTCCGTCAGCTCCGCAGCATCCGACCTAACGCATTCGTCAAAAATAGATACACATAATCGTACCCTTATGAAAATAAAAATCGGAACGTAAATCGGATGTAATGGAAGAGTAACAGAAGCGTGAACGAAACTTCTAGAAGGCGAAAATTGGAACAATGAAATGTAAAAGAACCATTTACGCTTCTTTCACATTTTGATGTTTCAATTTTCACTTTCTAGAAGTTTCGTTTACGCTTTTGTTACTCTCCCATTACATTCGATTTACGCTCCGGTTTTATTTTCATCAGAGTAATAAATAAAGACGCTCTTTTTTTCCTTTGATAGAAGAGCTCAACATTTACTTACAGTTTCCTGGATTACTCGCAGAATGAAGCTCGCCGTTTCATGATGGGAATTACTGATAAGACTGTACATGGACCGTTCGATGATAGGCTGAATCTTACTGTCGTACGTTGAATAATCAAGAATGACTGCCGCTCCGGTTAAACAACAAATGAAGCTGAACGCTTGCAGACCCACATGCTGAAATTAATTATAAAAGTTTTTTCATACAAATTTCTATTACATTTTTTACAATAGCGAGAAAATTATTTTTAAATAGTTCCCAAAAAAATTGTTTATAAAACATTGAAAATAAATATTTAAATTAAAAGTTAAATGAGGATCGAGAGGGAATATACTTTGAAGAAAATCTTAAAAATTCTGTTACCTTAATATCTTAATTTGTAGGAAACATTTTTTAGACAATATATGTCATTAATAAGTAATTGAATTAAATAATCAAAGATTATTAAGAAGGATTAATTTACGGCAAAAATGAAAATTAAAAGAGCTTTATTTTTTCTGAGATATATACTAATTTATCATTTGCAAAAATCAAATTCTTAAGTATTTTACAAATTTCTTTGCAGTTGTATCTGCAAAGTATCTTTATAAGTATATCTGCAAAATGTATTTGTAATTTCTCCAAAATGCTCCAAAATTTTGGTGAAAAATTTTCTTTTAATTTTTGTACGAATTAAAACATTATTCAGAATTAAAACATTATTCAGAAATATTCGTAAAATTTATATCTTTTCTTAGAATTTTTCATATATGCGAATTCTGAGATTTCTCGTCCCATAATTTTTAAAAAATATTTTTAAATTTTTTAAATTTTATAACATTTTATCAGAAATTATACAAAACAATCTTAGAAATCATACAATATTTCATAATTAACATATATGAAAATTTCTGAGAAAAGATGTAGATTTTCTGAGAAGTGTTCCAATTCGTATAAAAAAATGTGAGAAAGTTATAAACTTATATAGAAATTTTGAAAAATTATATAAAAAATTCTAAAAGAAAAATTTTCAGAAAATGCTAAACCAATTAATAAACGTTCTTACAACATATAAAGTCATGATGTGTTCCATAAGCGCGGCAGCGCAGCCGATGAAAGCAATGGCCATGACAAGCACCGAGGTAGCGATCAGCAAGTAAATTCCGATATAGAACTCGTACATGTTCAAAAACTCCACCCACTCCTCGAACATCGGCTCGAACCGCATCCAAATTGACAGTCCGAACATTGCGCATCCCACGATCTTTCGCCAAATGACAAGAACTTTGTTAATTGTACGATAAATAAGGGTGTAGCAACAATAATTCTTTCAACGAAAAATCTCTCAAACTTCTTATATTAATCATAATAGCGGAATAAAATTGTATTTTTTAAAGACTATTAAATTGATTGTAAAATTTATTAATGAAACAAATGATGCTTAAATAAAGCTTGTTCTTCTCTTAAAAAATAATATGAATTAAAGTTTTATAAATCGCTTGGATATTTAATTTTATAAACTGCTCATTCAATCTTCATGAATTATATTGTTATTTAAAATTATCAATAAAAAATTTATATGTCAAATTTATTTATAATATATGAAAACAATAATTTATAATCGTGAAGCATTATTTTTTCTCGAACATCAATTTTTTAATTTGACTTTAATTTCTTCTTGTAACAAAATTAAATATAATCTATCCTTTAAAGAATTTTTCATCATTGAGAAATAAAATTAGATAGTTTCAAAAGGTAATAAAATTATTTAATATATTAATCTGTGTTTTATACATATATGTAAAAGAATGTAATTTATTACGAAGACAAATTTTCATTAAAGGAAAACATTCGATCCTCCTATCGAGCAAGAATAGAAAGGATTCATGTTTTATGAAACAAATTCTCAATTTAGAAAACTGTTACATCCATTACTACAAAAGTCTTGCTTCCTTTTTTCGATTCACAATTATCATCTAATACAAACTGCTTTCATTCACTCTTTTTAATTCGTACATTTTTTTCAATTAATACCTAAAATAAATCGTAATATTATTTCATTATCACGATGTAATTTCACAAGTCAATGTAATTATCGCGATAAAACCACACACACCCACCCATATTATTGCGTTTAAACAGAAAATCGTGAACTTAATGCAGCCGATCCGCTTCTCGAGAGTCGGTCCGGAACTCTTGGCGACCATCTCCTTGCGGAAGATATGCTCCGTCACGAATTCACGTAAAGAAGGCGACTATTTCGGTGTGACGCGACAAGAATGTAATTAGTCAATCTAGAACGTCGACAGGTACCAGAGTATCATCACCTAATGTTCCGACGGTTTATCACTAGCAAATATAAGATAAGTGGATAAGAGCGTCCTAGATAAAGATATAACGCATAAGGTGAATCATTTCATTCACGGTATGTGTAACAGTAAATTATTAGTATGATTATTATTAATCAGGTAAGTATTACCATGATGTCCATTTCATTGTTCTTTTAATTTCTTCTAAACATTTAAATCTCCATCAAAAAGTCATGTACGTTGTGAATGTAAATGAAATAAAAATCAGAAATCACATATTATTAAATTTACGATAAAGAAATTGAAATTAAACTCTTTGAAAATCTTTATTATAATCAAATTCTCAAAATTACTGATACATAAATTGTTGTTAATATATGTTACTTTATAATACTTAATATATGATACTTTAAAATGTAAAGAGAAATTATATATAGTTTATATGCTATATCAGATATATATTTATTTTATTATACAATATTCCTTACAAAATTAACGATTACATAAAATATAAGACATACTGGATTAATTTGTGCATCGCGAAATAAAAAAAATTAATAGAAATCTTCCTCCGTAGCTTTCGATACTGGAGTTTTATTTTTTATCTGTTCTTGATTATTGTACATATTTGCCACATCTTGAGCGGAAGTGGCCTGCTCGCAGGTCTTATCCTCGCGGATCCTGATAAATCGCGGAAACCTTAAAGATATTCCCTTTTCCGGATCAACCTGAACAAAACAAAGATAAAATATACATATAAAATCCGTTTCTTTGAATTAAAAAAATATTTATTGAACAAACTAAAAATTTCAAAAAAATTAATTGCAAGAACATGTTCTCTATTATCTCTATTTAATTAACCGATAGAAAAAACATACAGTATATTCCATGTATGTAATGTATAATGCAAACTGTTCGATGCGAATAAAATATTTCCGGAAACGAAATAAATTATTGTCATGCAATATGAATTTGTTTTAGCGTAATTACGGAAATGAATTATATTTTTATGAATATTCGTAATTTACTCGTCTTTGAAAATCTAGGAAACTTACTATTCCGATAGCCGCTCTGTGTACAGGTGAGAGGGAGAGATCGGCACATTTGATCTCCCAAACTTGAACTGGCTCAAACCAATGATCCGGCTCATGGCTGCTATCGAAGCGATAATACGATTTGGCCTGTGATACTATGTGATCTTTGAAAAATTTGGTATGATTTTCGAGATCATCTTCCTTGAATCCCGTACCGATCTGTTTACGAAGAAATAATATGTATATCAATAGTAATAGTATCAAGCAAAAGAAAAATATAATATGATAGTAGAAACTTAATTATAAAAATCACCAAATGCTTTATATATTTAAAAAAAAATATCTTAATAAAAATATTATACATAGAAATATCTATATATGGACCAAATTTTCAATAATTATACATCTCTGTTTACTTTCACAAAGTCAAAGAAATATTTCAAAGATATACCTTACAAATGCTCTGATACTCTTCATTTTCCAGATCATAACAAGCTAAGAGGAAACCACCATAAGTGCCGGTCCTCTTTCCTTTGCCGATATAACCACCGATTACAATTACATCGAGCGTATCACCGACACCATCCAAATAATCCTTTTTCAGCTTCAGCCAGTTTCTCGATCGCTTCGCGATCTCATAGGTCGCCTCCTTTTCCAACGTCTTTACCATTAAACCTTCGCAATTTCCCTTCACAGATTCGTCCAAAAAAACTTCCACCTCTTCCATCGTCGAGGCATCTAAACTATTAGCGAATTTCCATTCACCTTCCACTTCCTTGAAATGCTGTTTCAACAACTCACGACGTTTCACGAACGGTTCCTTCACCAATGGCTCATCATTTAGATATAACAGATCAAACATAAACACACATACTTGTACTTTAATATCCTCCTCATTAGCATCCTAAGAACAAAAATAGAACATTACTGTAGAAATTGTCATCACTATAATCTTAATAACAATTACAGTCATTTAGTGACAATAAAATTATGTGTAATAATTACAATCAAAATAATTAAAATTATAAATAATAACACCTCTAATTACTACCTTTCGCTTTCTTGTACTGAGTATTTGGAACGGTAAAATTTGTTTCTTCTCACTATCCCAAGCAACCGCCTCGCAATCCAATATACAATTCTTCACCTCATCACCGCGACTATTCTTGAATCGCTTAATGATATCTGGATATTTGGTAGTATTGTCCTCCTGATTTCTACTGTATATTTTTATTTGATCGTCCGCAACATGTATCTGCCGAATTGTAATTTTTTAAACGACTTGAATCTAAATTACTAAGTTCTCAGTGAATTTTCAAGTTCTATGTGCAATAAAATATTTTCTATCATACTATAAAATTTTTAAAGTTATATGTGTGAATAAGAACCTGAGCTCTTTCCCCATCATATTTCCATTCACAAGTAAATTTCAAACCCTCAAATCGCATTAGAACTTCTTGAACACCTTTAGTAGGATGTGCTAACATAGGTTTCAAGGGTATTCCAGGAGTAAGTTTGCATTTGTTCGGCAAGGTATTAATTCCATCTTCCAGCAAAACAGGAATTATAAGATTATAATTCGGACATTCACTGCAAAAAAGATATAAGATTAGCGAAAAGAAAGAGAAACTTAATTGAATATTAATCTTATTTTTAAATTAAGAAATAAAATTTCTAATAAAATTTCTAATAAAATATTTATTTTAATAAAATTATGAGATACAATTATTTTAAATATAATTAAGTATTTACATTTTATATGCATTTTGTTTAATTATATATATATATATATATATATATATATATATATATTTCCTTCTTTTTAATTAAGGAAAACATTTTATTTCGACAAAAATTACTTAATTTATTGTTGTAATATTTATAATAATATTTTCAAAATAATCTTACCAATACGTTGTTTTCAATATAAGCGCTATTTCATCATATTTCTCTTTGAAACGATCACTCGACATCTTTTTGCTTGCATTTAGAATTTCTGGTGGATACTTTTGTTCCGGCGGTGTCATCGCGCAAGCTAAAGCTAATGCCTAAGAAAATCCAGATATTTAATAATGTTGATCAAAACTGTATAATATCGCAAACAACTTACTTGTAAAACAGATTGTTCCGCCAATCCAATGCGAAGCTTTCCAGCTAATAATCTAACTAGATATCTTGCTTCTATATTTCGGCACGCTACAAACAGCGTCTGAATTTTATCCAACTTTTTCGATAGAGACTGTAAAAAAAAATTTTTATTTTACGTAAATATAATATAATTTGCGATTTATTTATTCCTATATAAATCTTTCAATTTCTCATTATTTAATCTTTTTCTGAAACCAAATATATATCACACAATCTTTATATTTCTCATTTAATTATTTAATTTAATTCTTCTTTAATTATTGATATCTTTAAAAATCAAAATTAATTTAAAAATTTTAAAAATCTAAATCAAAGAGAAAATTTTTACAATAATACAAATTAATTTGTAATTTATGATATAAATTTAAAATTTCTCAAGTCTTTATTTTTTATAATTCAAACCTCGTTACTTTGTAATTTTTTTTTAATTTTACATATTCATATTAATCATAAAAAAATCATAATTAGAGCAGTTGCATGTGTTACCGCATGTCCTGTCATCTGAGCAATTTCCATCAATCTGGAATATACATTGGGAACTGTCAATGGCGCCGGTTGAAACATAGTTCTCTGATTAGATTTACTATTTTCCGCTATAATTCCCAAATCGCCAACCTCCTGGACATCGGTTCTAATTTGCGCCAATGTTCTACCAGTACATTGCGCTATCGCCTTCATCAGATTCGTATCAGCGATTCCAAACTCAACTCCTAAAATTTAAATAGTTATTTTTAGACAAACTTAATTGCTTTCTTCTGAATTTTGAATAATATCATTATTAACCTTCATACGCTGGCGCTAATTGATTAAGGCACAGATAAACGCTCGGCAAAAGATCCTTGGGGCTCAGAACTATGACAGACCGGAAATAATTTGATAGTATCTCTATTATCTTTAATCTTGCACTAGTTTCTTCGATGATCTCCAAGGTGCGCGCGAATGCGCTATATGGAGTTCTGTAAGCGAATTTCAAAAGGGAGAAGTTTTTAAATATTGCTACAAAATTTTCATAATTTCTTATAGTAAAACAAAACCTAAAAATACAAAATTATATTTCAACTCACTTGTCTCCTCGTTTCCAACACGCATCATCTATCGGATGATAGATGGACGCGCTGGGGTTGTAAGATTGGTTGGCACTTTTTCCATTGTTCACTTTGTCACCTTTCACGTCGCCCTTTTGCTTAGATACTGCAACACAATTTCAAATACACAGTTGTTCGAAATAAAATATTTAAAGTTTATACTATTCTTTAAATTCATTTAAATCTGTATTTTAAAATTCAATACGCAACTTTTTCAAAGTACTCTTAAATTGTTGAATACTTACTAAAAAAGTTGGGCACTTTCTTAGCCTTTTTTTCGGGTGTAGGCTCTTTCTTCAGATTTTTTTCATCCTTAGAGGGAGTCTGTGATTTTTCAGGTGTAGACTCTTTCTTTGAACTTTCATTCTTAGAGAGAGTCTGCGACTTCTCAGGTGTAGACTCTTTCTTCGGACTTAGATTTTTCTCTTCATTATTCGAAGCACTTTCGTTTGCGTCATTATCAGAAGCGTTATCAGAAACATTTTTATTTATATTGCTGGACTTGTCTACACTTTCAGTCTTCTTTTCCTCGTTATCAGTTTTTGATTTTTTTGGACTTTCAGGTAACTATAATCATCATTTATACATACAAGAAAAGTTTATAGAATATTTAGAAATTTATAGAGTTTGATTGAAATCACATTTTGATCTCCAGCCAAAAATAAATATTCAATTTTGATTCAATTTCGGCCAAAAACAAAACTGAAACTGAAACTTAAATAAGTCTTAAGAAAAACAATTTTAAAAGAATTTGAACTTACAGATAGGTGAGTCTCATCATCACTAGAATCTACTAGTTGCACTATCTTGGACCATTTCTTTTTCACAGATTTCTTTACTTTTTCTACCTCATTGAACTTTGATTTCTTCATTGAAAATATAGATTCTTCTTTTTTGTTTTTCTCTTCAGCTATACTGTTTTCTATATGATTATTCTTCTCAGTATTATTTATATTTTCAGCCTCTTCCTTCTTTTTCTTTTTACCAGAAGTATCTTTCAATTGCTTTTTTTCTGCCTTTTTTGATGCTCTAGGGGAAAGCTTACTAGGCTTAATTTTTGGGGTAGTTCCTTAAAGATAATTACAGAGATATATCATTGTTGAAATATTTATAGTTTACAGAGTAATTACCTAGTTTGCGAGGCTTAACACTTGGCGAAGGTGTCTTGGAAACTGTCTTTGACTTTGTACGTTTAACATTATTCGAAGGTGAACTGCAAAACCGATTTATAAGAAAACAAATAAATACAAATAGAAACTCTTAATAATTTAAAATATTAATGCTTCAACATATAAATTATTGAGTTTAATTACCTGGAACTATTACTGCTATCTCTTTTCCGTTTGCCATTCTCCGTCGCATTCTGATTCTGTTTGTCCGACAAATTGTGACTGTTGGTTGTATGTAGCCAATTAAAAACAACAAATCGACTGCGAGCTGCGACTGTGAACTCTAGCCGTCGAATCGGCAGAGCCAGCGAGCTCAAGCGCGTAGTGAGGATTTTTAGCATAATCGACTATCATAGAGAAAGAGACTATTAATAGTAAAACATACCTCTCCGAATTATCCTGGCCTGAATTCTCCTTCTTGGATGATATCTTAATGAAAAAGGAACTATAAAGATAAAGCAAATGACAAACACTTATCTATGTACAAATAATTATTATCCTAATTAATCGAATCATGTATTTATAATTATAGATTAAGTTACGTCAAATTGTTAAATAATTATTATATTTACTCACTCTATACGACGCTGCGCCATTATTACGCTTCTACGCGTTTGACAGATTTCCCGCGTTTATTTTATGGCATGACGATGACATAACCTCACTTTCATAAATACTATAGATAGAAAAGTCTGACAGCATCAATGCCGGCACACTAGCGCCAATTGAAAAAGTGAATATCAACTACATAGCAACATACAATATCAATATTTCCGCTACTTAGTTCCTGTCCGTGCTACACCCACTTTCAAAATTATATACTGCATTTATACATAGAATATAATAATTTACATCTACGTATATACAGTGTGAACTTAGACTGCCTTTATTTATAGTTTTATTTTACAAATAAAATTAGGATTTAAAAAAAAAAAGATAAATTGACTGCTGCTATAACTCTGAAATCTTTATAAATAATCATTAAACAACTCAGATCCAGTTCCTGCACGAATGTAAGAACTTTTTTCTCGGTTTCACTTGCTGTTAATTAATTCTTAGAAAAATTCTTTGTAGAAAATATTTAAATTAAAAAAAAAAAAAGAGTAAATTGAACCTAAACTGAAATTAATCTTGTGGGACCGAGCCTTGTATGCAATGTAGAAGAATCATATTATTCTTAAATTAGAGATTGATTTTTAAACATTTTGGTTGTATTGAAAACAAAAATATCTTATTTATAAATACTTAACTTTATTTAACAAATAACAAATATAAGTCAAATTATATTGAAGATTCCACAGCTAGCTTTAATCTTACCGATGTTCGAAAAGCGTGTCGCAGTTCCTGTTCTGCCATAACAGCGACTTGACCTATTCTATTATTTCTACCGCGCGTTAATAGACGAACGATGCGCTTGTTGGGGCACGTAATGGATACCAGTGCATTAACACTGTCATCGGGTGCTGGATCAAAGTGCTCTAACTTCACCAGTAAACGGTAAGGAACCTCGTTCGGTAGAATGTCTAGCAGCTTTGCTCTTACTGTCTGCCATATTATATCCTGACATGTATTATCACTGTAAACATGTCCTTCATACTCCCAGGCTCGTGGCTTAGCTGAATCTAACAAATAAGTCTGCAAAACATAAAAAAAAAGTAATGGACTAGATGTTACAATATTTCAAATATGGAAATTATAATTTCTAAAAATTATGTTATAAATTATAATTTATCACTTGTGTCTAATTCTTTATAGTAATTGCAAATTTACCCTCAAGTCGTCAACACCGTCCCCAGTCAAAGCAGATATCATAAATACATCATAGAAATCCGGAGACTTCTTGCTTTTGGTCAAAGTGTATACAAAATCTAACAATATCTCCTTCTTCTTTATTCTGTCTACTTTGTTAATGACCAGAATTATAGGAATCTTCTTTCTTATATCTTCCGTCAAAAGTTCTAATATATTTGTATCAATTTTATGTCTAGTATATATATTTTCTGCATCCTGCACAATTCCTATAATATCTGCCACATTCAAGGAGGTTTTCTGATCTTTTCTGAAGTTATCGGCTAACTTGAACTTTTTACATTCAGTCAGAGAAACCATACCAGGCGTATCCATAAATATAAGCTGAATATCACCTTCACAATAAATTGCATGTGCTTTGGTTTGTGTGGTATGTACTTTGCAGGATACGGGGCATATCTAACAACATAATATAAAAAGAAATATATATATATATAATAGAAAAAATATAAATTACTGTAATAAATTTTTGCAAAATGTTCTTTGTTTTTAAAGTGCAAGCAAGAGATATAAATAATATACTTTAATTATTTACATTTATATAAAAAATGAAAATAATTACCGATCGTTTAATAAGTTGATTAACGAGTGTGCTTTTTCCGACATTTGGCGCGCCTAGAAAAGCGATCTTCAAAGACTTTTCAGCTTCACGACGTATCGATGTACGATTTTCATTGGATTGTAAAGTAAATTCTTGCGGATCGTTTGTCGAAATGCAGATAGTGCTTGAGAAACATTGCCGTAAATAACGCGCACTCGCGCGAATCGAGTACCTCTTGATCGTAAATAACATTTCGTGTTTAAGACATCAAAGTGATTTTAAGAAGTTTTATATGCACATTGAATAGTTCTCTGAAATTATGCTTCTTTTTATTGTTTTATTTTTTCTTATATTGTTTCATGAACATTACATCGCAGTGTGTAAGTTATACATGAGCGATTTCTTCTTTTTTTAGATAGCTAATTTTCAAGTCACAAAATCGTAGTGATTTATTTATCAAAGATTTAATTTTCTAGTATAGGCTATGATTAATTAATAGATTCTTGAAAATTATACACTCTCATGCGACATCACCATCGACGTGATACATAAAGGTGCCTTTTCAAGTTGACGACACTCAGACTGACACTCATCTTAACGTCAAATGATCACGTGATAAAAATTAACTCTATCTATATAATACAGATGTCTGTGCTTGATATCTATTTATCAATTTTACATGTGATTTGTTAAGCGTCAAACATTAACAAGGTAATTTAAAGCTGTTTATTTTTCTTTTATAATATAAATATCAAAATACAATAATAATTAAAAATATTAAAAATCAGTTTTTATTGTACAAGAAATGCCTTTGTTATTTCATATAATTTCTAAGTAAAATATTAAATTTATCTAATCTACATTGTTTTGTTATTTAGAGTAATCTAAATAACAAAAGACACATTTTAAGACACATTTTTAGATATTCTAGTTTAATAAAATTAATATTTTTCAAAATTAACTTTTTACTTGAGTTAATTCAATCTTAACATAATAACTTCAATATTTCATAAACTTTAAGTTTTTGTTTATTCAACTTTTAACTTGACTATTTTAATTTTATAGACCATTAATTTTAACTTAATTTAGTTAATTAAAAAAAAACATTTATTTATCTAATCTTATACATCGTTAATAAAAACTGATTATGAATTGTCAGCCTTTAGAAAAAATTTATAAAACAGAACTATTTCCAAATAAGATTAGAGCTGATTTGATTGGTCACGCCAATTGTTACTACCGTCTCGAATCGGCGTCGATTTAGCGCATCTCGCGCACAACTTCACGTCGTACCTCGTGCGTCGTCATTAGTGAAGCAATGGCGAACAACGACGACTCGCGCGAGGATAGATGTCTGTAATTGTTTGTTATCAACGCATGTCTATCGTAGCCTGTGACTTTCATTGATCTTTTTGCTCCTTCTCGCTAGAGACGGCGCGAGGCGAGAAATATTGCACCTCGAAAAGACTGTGCGTTTGTTAATAGAAGAGAAGAGTGAGGAAAAAAAAAGTGATAACCGGAGCAGCGCGACTTCGACAGAAACGAGAACATAAAAGCGCGGAAATAACGTGAGAATATTGAATCCTGGTACTTATTTCTTGTCAATTGCATCACGCCGGTCACGCCGATGCTCAATGACAGATAAACGAGGCTCGATCCATGAACGTGTTGAGGTCGCCTGCGACACGTTGGTGAACAAACACGGAGGACAAGTGAATGTCGCAGACGCCTCTTAGCAGTTTCAGCTGACTCCTTGAGAGGATCAGCACGTTCTACTGATTCTTTACTCTGTTAGTTTGCATTTATAAATTTTTCTGTCTGAGACCTGTTTTAAAGGCAGGAGGTAAGCCTGTTGCACACAGGACGCATCAACGCATAATGAATGCTCGCATGGAAAAGCAGCTTTATGTGTAGCAAGAAACAATGCAATAACCAATTGGACTCGGATCTGAAAGAGTGATGCGTTGACGTGTTCTGGATGCAACAGGCCATACAGCTGAAAAGGAAACGGATCGAGCGATACTAGTTAAGGTTTATTCTCTGCGCCTTTTTTCCTGTACTTTCTGCACTTTTCTGACACAGTTGCTGTAGGATTCCCTTTACTCCGGATCCCTCGCCCTACTGGAACAGCTGGTTCCCTTTAAACTGATTTTCTTTCACACTATACTATTATATATTTACTGTGTGGTTATATACATAAAGTGAAAAAAAACGAGCGAAAGAGCACTTGATGACATTTTATTTTTTCTATATGTTATTAGAACAAAAGTGGATAAGGAGGTTACAGAAGCAGTAAAAACAGAACTGTTTATAATATTCTGTATGTTTTTGATATTGATAATGATCCAATCGCGATTGAAATGTTTGTTTATTGCTAACACATTGTATTAAACCTTAACTAAAGGATATAATTGTTTTTCTTTATTTATATTCCAATACTTATGTTACTCATATTCTTACATTAACTATGTAATTGAATAATTTTTTGGCTTGTAACTCTTTTTTTCTCGTTTTATATTTTTTCTTTTTTTTATTTTTAATAAATTAAATGAGCGTCAGTTTTCTTGGCTGCACTTTTGCATAATTGTTTACTTTAAAAAATGAATAAAATACAACTGAAAAAAACTCGATTTTATTTTCTATTTTTATAATAATTTTTTACATAAATATTTGTAATATTCATAACATATTTGGTTATTTTTAAATATATAAAATATGAGCATCTAAAATATCTATTTTTTAGTCATTCAATTCTATTCTTTTCTATTGTGTGCACTTTTTATAGCTATGCACTTTTAACATTCATTAAAACGCCAATTATCTTATTTATTTAACTGATAAATACATGACTTTTCAGAACATCATACAGCCTGACAATGCACCTTTAAGATAGAAGATGAACTTTACCAGTGTCATTGACGACAATAAGTTTATAACAGACAATGAGTAATATACATCAAAAACTGATAGAACGCATCTATTCAAAATATATGATCAGTGGGACTTGGGATCGATCCCAACGAGCAGAAGAGTTGCAAGTTGAAGGAAATGTTCAAGAAGGATCGTGCATAATTCTTACATCGACAAGAAATCATTGTAGAGTAAGTAGTGATACTATTTCTAAAGTTTAGCTCCCATTGTGTATGAGAAAAAGTTAAAATAAAAGTATTGATTATTCTGATAAAAAACATTGATTGAGAATTTGCTGATAAAAATTGTGCATAAAAAGAGATAAAGGAAAGTCTGTCAAAATTTGTCTTTATTTGATAGAAAGTTTTCTGAGGCTTGATAGAGAATTTATAGATTTTTATGGCGTCTTTTAAAATGTCTTTAAATCTTGTTGTTAATATAAAAAGAGAAAAAAGGAGATGAATGAATTTTAATTGGAATAAAAATATGTTTTAAACTGTATTTCTGCCGCGTTTCTTTGTGCATCAGTTTATTTCTTGGCCTTTCATACAAATACACAACAAGGCCATTGAATATTTACTGAAACACAGGCTATGATTTATAGCCAAAAAACTAAAAATGCTATCTTCATTAGTTAACGATGGATCTCTGAATCCGCTGCAGTGACTTCCTGATGCACTTCTGGCTCAACAAACCGCCGGGCAGGTTCGGTGGCCGATATCCTGCCACACCTATGCCCAAATCACACAGTAAGTGTACCAAAATATAACGATATGAATCCAGCAAAATACGAGCAAAAGATAAAGGATATAAAAATTATATATTACAATTCTATTTGCTTATGCGTGTGTATATATATATATATATATAAAATTTATCAATATTTTATATACTCAAAATTTATAGAATATCTTTAGCTTTATTATATGAAACTCAAAATAAAATTTAGAAATTATTTCTTCAGATAATTCTGTAGAATTAATTGAAGGTAAATCTGATAAATGAATGAAAGAATTGACAACATTATACGAGGAAAAATTTCAATATCTATTTTTTTTATTTTTCTTATCGTTATTCTATTTTTTGTCATTTTATTTATCAATTATTTTTGCAGGCCAATGTCGGCGCAGCGGCCAACATAGGCAAATGGTGAGTGCTGTGCATCAATTCCAGGGCCTCGCAGGTAATCTCGCAGCCGGAAACGCATCTCCAGCCGGACCTAGTAATGTCAATAACTCCTGTCGGAGCTTCGCTCGTTCGACGACGTCTGCGCGAATCCATAACAACGAGAACCATCATCACGGTTCGTCATCGCTCAGCGCCATCCAACTCGCTCAGCTGAACAACATCCCCAAGTAATTAATGAAAACACAAAAAGGTCTACACTAAGACAAAGGAGACATTCTGAGAGGAACATGCTCTTCCTATATACAGGGTGACTCACTTATACATATCTATCAGCAGAAAGATTACTTATAAATGATTCGCCCTCGATTTGCAGCTTTGAGTTTAGTACGAAGATACATGGCACTATAGCGGTATTAAATCGTTTTTGGCTTAACGCATTGTTTGCAGCAATGTCACCGACGCTAGCAACAATCAACTAATTCTGTCTAATACGACCGGCGTGAATAGTACAGAACGAAATAGAAGCCTATTGACAGGAAGCGTTTTTGAATTACGGCAGGCTGAGTTGGCCGGCTTCCGACTGCGCTGTGGGATTTGGTCTACCTTTGCTTTAGCAACAGTCTTTGTAGCGGCTGCTAAATTCTATTTCGGTTATCGGGTAAGTATCTGTACTTAGAAAGAATTCTTATTTCAAGATTTTATCTCAAAATTCTGCATCACTAAAGAACTGCCACTGTTTTGCGACCTTTTAATTTTCTGTTGTCTTCTTGCTTTGTACTTTCTAATTGATTCTTTTTTCATGCTAACAGGGGCCTGGCCTGGAGATACTCGTATTTTGCGGACTACTGATATTTCTATTGTCCGCTTGTTTATATTCGATCTTCTGCAAGTACACTCATGAAAGAAATTACCATCATAGTAGTCGGTCAGAACATAATGCTCGTATACAGGAGGATCATATCGTTGCCCTGACAAACACGTCCAGCATCGGCGACAGCATTGTCAGTAGAGCGACGGCGACAGTGCCGACGACGACGGTGAGGCAGCCGCCTCCACCACCTTATCACATCGCTATCCTGATACCACCGCCATCACAGCCGCCACTTGCATCTTCGGACGAAGCGCCGCCACCCTCTTATGACAAGGTCATGCGATAAAATCGCCAACGCGGCGTAAAATCGATCTAGAACTTGTTTAAGAATTCTTCCTTTGACATGTTTATGTCCGCTATGTAAGGCAGCACAAATCAATTCTCTAGATTTAAGCATTGACGTCTGTGATAAGAGCGCAATGATGATGACACATCGACAACACATCGGGGATTTGATTCGGAGAAAGAAAAGATTCACGCGGCGATATTTTTTAGCGGGCATTACCGAGAGAGCCGCGCTCCGCCAATGAATTTCCGTTTGGTCGGGTAAAATGTATTATATTCTAATCTTTTTATACTTTATTATATGAAGCTATGTGATATATTTAACTTAGGTTTAGCTGCAACGCAGCGCGTTGCTGGATACTTAGTCGATCCATTCATTTATTCTTCCAGTTAGGACTTCCGCGAGGCGACCGCTCACATTCGGACGCGATTCTTTGATATGTATAATTCCAAGAATTCACTCAATTATGTTCGATTACTTAATTGTCTTCATAATCTTATAGAACGATATACAAAGGTAACTCTTGTTACACATACACACATCTATTCATATATACATATATATACACACACACAGAGGCACATGAAAGAAAATAAACTCATAAATTTGAGTCTGAGTATCAAATTTGCAAAACGTATGCATGATCGTTACTTAAAATAAGGTGACAGTAGCGCGTTTGGCGAGTTTCTGTTATCAAATAGATGTAACGTTCCACCAAACACGCTCGTTATCGAATATCATATATACAATCGTATATCGATATACATTGCGTGCTTCATGCGACATAGAAGCACGCGTAGAAGTACGTTTTAGTTTACGAGTAATAACAGAAATGTTAAACTACGAGTTTTCGTGCGAAATATAACACGATTTGTATTTCTTTTTCCATGAATGTAAAGTGAGAGCGAGAGAAAGGGAGAGAAAGAAAGAATGTATACACAAATGTAAATAATCGTTTATGTCATAACTCTATATATTTAAGAACAGCTACATATATAATACATGGTGTGAGATCCTGTTTGGATGTTCTTCGTAATTATAAGTCGCAAGTGTACTGTGATGTACAAAACTCGTCATTTCTAACTGCACTTACAATCTCGTTTTTATTTCAAAAATACAAAAGCAAAATTCAAATTCCCCTTTTCAAAAATTTATCGTATAGTCAAAGAGAATTCTGGATTTTTACATATTTCTGTTTCTATATGACGATAAATTATCGATTTGTTCAAAAAATATTACGAAAAGCGAAAAATAAATGAAATTACAGAATTTTGCTTCTATATTTTTTTAAGTTTCTTCTTTTTTTAAGGCCTGAGTGTATACATTTATTTTATTTTGAATTATAGAAAGTCTAAGACAGTGCAGCGAAGAAGAGCACAGGGACCTAAGGTCTGTTTTCCTTATATCATGTCACAATTTAAGAAAATCGTGATCGATTCGCGTTGCGCACGTCATTTCATTCGTAAAAAGCATGTTCATTAAGTCCGTTCTTATTTACACTTTAAAAAAATAAATTTCGTAAGACGGAAAAAAGAAAGTGATGTTGTAGTAAGTGCAATAAAAGCGGACCCAGAAATTCTTATCGTATCGAGCATGTAACTTTTTTTATAAAACGGAAATGTGAAAAGTGAAAATTTTTATATATGTATATACATATATGGCTGCATTTTCCTATTATATCTTCTTGCATTTATACTTTAAGCATTCTTGTCTTCTGTTTTCTTTTCTCTTCTCTTGTCTTTTCTTATTTTCTGCTCGAGCATCCTCTATCGCGTGATTTATTAGGCAAGATACGCTTTTAAGTATTGTATAATAATAATAATGTACACATATACATACAATTTTCATTTTTCACGTTTTCGTCTTAGGGAAAAAGTTATGATAACCTTGATCCAGTACTTTTCGCGAAAGTGCGAAACGATTGCTACAAGTATAAATAAGCATTCAAATATATTAATTCAGTTTACAGCTATATGCGAAGTATACAACATTTAGGTGCAAAAGCGGACAAAATCTTTTCGAAAAGCGCAGCTACATATCGTGAAAGATGAATTCTGATAATCATTCTATGATATCGCCGGTCTTAATGAAATTATCAAATATTCTTTTGAAAAAATTATACGATATATAACTATATTAAGAGGATAAATATAATAATACCAATCGTAAAATTGTAAAATATAAATTACGATTGATGACAGTAAAATTGTATATAAAAATGCGAAAAAATGAATGAGTAAAATTTAAAATATAATTTTTTATTTATAGTCGGCTCTTCTTGTCGTCTATTAAATTTGTTTAATTAATAGACTTCCTTAAGATCGACGATACATATATATATATTATATATATATATATATCTTTTCCATTTACTAATATATATTACTATAATACAAATGAGATTACAGTCTTCGGGATACAATAATAATAATAATAATAATAAATCACTGATACCGATTGTAAACAAACGACCGTTTACAATCTTGTGTACAATACATGTATGTTACATCAAGATGAAAGTACTTTGGAGGGTCTCGCCATGTAAAAAGTAATTAGAGACAAAGCGTGTGACTTGATGCGTTCGTCGTGTCTCATTATATTCCCATAAACAAACATCAAAATTAACCGATATTTAATTGATTCCTGCCTCTTTCTTGATTATTAAAATTTGATTTGACTTGAAAGAATGGTGACAACTGTCAAATCATTTAAATTTAGGAGAATCAATTTCAGATCTTTGTAATTAAGCTAAAGAGACGAGGAATCAATTAAATTCAATGAAGGATTCTAATGATTTAATACGTTTTAAGATTTCAAAGAAATCTCGAGAAACTCGAAGCTCTCCTTATAATTATGCATGTTGATTTCAATTGATATATTTTATTGATGTATTTTGATATTTATTTTAAAACGGAAAAAACTATTCTCGAGCGACTTACGAAAGCGTCACACTGAATCCTTCAATTTTAATTAATGTTCAGGAATAATTATACACACAATAACGAGTTCGATGACTCATCTTCTTGCGCACTGCCAATAAAACAGTATTTCAAGCGCGAATGATAACGAACCTTTTTGGCGATTATCTAAACCCTCTGGATCTCGAACAGCTTAACGTCTGTATCATACCATATGGGTGGTTCGACATTTCTCAAATATATAACACCCCACATATACGTGCGAAACCACGCGGTCGTGCCGGGATTAGCCTGATATCGCCTGATGAGAATAGGATGCGGGACTGGCAGTAACCCGACAAGGGTACCGTGTTGCAGAAACTTCAGGATTTCGCTCTCGTCTGTCAGCCCCCTATTAAGATCAATAAAAGAGAACATATAAATATGAAAATGAATATTGTTATTTATACAAAATTCTCTAGCGAGATTTGCATCGGTGGACAACATTCTGAGATCAATGACCTATGCTTGTTATTTATAAGAATGCTCGCTCACTTGTCGATGCAGATTTTCTCAACCTGTGGAACGAGGACTTGAAGCAATCGCATGATGGTTTGCAGAGGAAGCTTGCTCTTCCACTGATATACCCAATCGCTAGACGGCACCCACTGATTAACGTTATTGACATTGTTATTACTCGCTTGCTCAGCCACACGAATACCACCCTTCTGGATAACGAATGAATTACTATTGTTATTATTGATTGGATTTATTAATCAGATGTTCATATATCGATCTTTGAATGTCAATGGAATTTTTTCAATTAAGATTTCAGTTAAAAATAAACAATTTCATATATCTGTTCCTTACCGGTACCACGGAATTCTTGGTCGCGTTCATTGATTCTTCCGCGATATCTTCCGTCTTGCTCTCTCTCTCCGATCGATTAGTAATTAATTTATTAATGTCAATACTGACCGATGGACTCAGTGGATGCGCAGATTCTTTTTCCGTCATGTTCTCAATACCTGTTAATTTAACAAATTTATATTATTTTTAAATTTGAATTTCTATCCAATAATATTGTTATATATTCTCAAATTTAGATCTATAAACTTAATTGTTATTCTACATATAGGAGACTCACCGGGAGTCTCCAACAAGGATGCCTTCAAGGTGCCGGGTTCAGCAGGTTGCGCGGGATGCGATCCTTCCATTGCGGCTTCGCTGACGTTCTCGTTGGACGTACTTGCAGGCATGTGACGACGCTGTCTCTTACTAAGGGACTTCGCGATTGTGTTGCAATCACTGGGCAAATTCGCGAGAGCGTGGAATACTTGCCGTTTGCGTATTATAGTATAAACTAAGTTGCTGTTTCCATCAAATTGATACTGAAAATCAAAAGTAAATAATAAGTCTAAATTTATATTATTTATTTATAATATAATAATAGTATAAAAACTGATCCATATTCCTAAATTATACATGTAGCAAAATTAATAACTAAACATTCAAATAATTTCTATTCCAAAACATGCAAAAATATTTTTCTTCCCATTATTTTTAATAAAACAAATCTATTAGAAAATATAAAAAAGTAAACTGTAAAATTAATAAAAAAAAGATTAATTTTTTTTTACACAAAATTTGCGAACGCTAATGCTACATAAATTACACTTTTTTTTTACATTTTTAAACATCTCGTATAATTGAGAAAAATAGATTATATATTGTATGATTATATAGATGCACATTTAATTGTGCATTTTTTGCGAGCGCATTACTTGAATAATATTGTTAAAGATCTCGAGCAAAAAGAACACCAAATGGTGATTAGTGGGTGCTGAGAAAAGGAACCATGGTGTACTAAATGCCTCCAACAAATGTAGCAGTTTTGTGCTAGCCACCATAGACAGTGTTTTAAGGTACGGCGACACATTGACTAGAATCGTTAATAGACAGTCGAATAGCGGTTGCAGTCTTTGATGGCCAGTCGTGATGATTTTATGAAATACAGTGACTAAGAGATCAGCATGCGTTCCTGAAATGAAATTATTATCATTTTTAATATAACAATTTAATAATTAATGATTTTAATAATTGACTTTACAATTAAAAATACAAATCAATACTATTACGTTTTTAAATTAATATATTTAAAATAGTTTTCTGATTCTTAAAAACGGTAAATATAATTATCACACCTGTAAAAACAGGAATATCCATAGGCACTGTAGCTGTATAGGGTTTATTCAACCTCACTCCGAAATTGCGTTCTCCACTCAAGAGAAGTAAAATAAATACACCGATGTGCATTAAACCAACTCGTGCTAAAAATATGGAAAAGCTAAATATATACATATAATCTACTTAATTAAAAATATAATTCATTTAATATATTACGTCTCCAATCAAATTCTGAGATATTTTAAATTGCATATTTCTCCTGAAGAAATCAATTACCATATATGTAATTAAATATTGTGAATTAAAGCAGTATGATATAAATATAAATGAGTAAAATAAAAAACAAAGAAATAAAAACTTACATTGGTCAGCACGCGAGTCATTTAAGTGATAAAGAATCGGCACGAGAACCTCAAGAACGTCCGAGCTTTTTAGCACATAATACAAAAACTTCTTGTTGTAATCACACATCTTCCAAAAGAAGACTAGCAGCTCTTGATGAAAATGCACTTTTTTGGTCGAGTTCGGCAGATACGTTTGCATTAATGGATTATTCAACAGTCTAGTGATACCCTTTAGGACAAATTGGAAATCTGTGGAAACAAAAACATACATACATTTATACATACAATCTACTTCTATATACTTATTTCTTCATCTTTCTATGTATTTATTTTTTATCTATAAATTGACATTTAATTAAACAAAAATTTATTAAATGCAAATATCAACTTCAGAATCTAAGAAAAAAATTTTTAATTTTATTCCTTATTTAATTTTAAACATATATTGCTTTAACAAAACTTTAAATAAAAGTCTAATTATACAAAAATATATAGAATTAAATATTAAAAATGTTACCTTCATCGCGGTGAATTCGACTTAAATAATTAATGAACAAATTGTCTCCGACTGCTCCCTCTTCCATCGGTATTCCACCAGTAGTGTCATGATCTAAAGTTACAATCAAGATTTGCAACGCTACATCGACCAGCGGCTCTAAGGAATCAGTGAACAACAAATGATTGTATGGCACTCCATATCCGACAGGATCGTATGCGCATACCGTGTTTAAAAGCGATGTGAACATAGGTAAAGCATGTCTGTGAACAATCGTATGTAATTACAAATTAAATAAAAAATATGATGACATATAAATATCCTTTGTAATTATTGGATTTTAGTGTACTATTTAAATATATTATACATATAAGATATGTACTGAAAAATTTGTTTCCATGAAAAATTTGTACAAAGGTATAAATAATATAAGTAAAATATATACATTATGTACATATATTACAGTTATAAAATAATTACCTGTTTTCACTGCTAGTCAAATGTTCAATCCATCTGTTCGGCGTGATTGATAGATCCATCGGTGGATTGTACATGGTTTCACTGAAGCATGTCAACAAGAGCTTCAACAATTCTGTACGGTTGGAATCTAGAATGGGATATCTGGGTGGCGAATATGCGAAGCCTACTCCCGCTTCCCATATATATTCACAACTGTCTATCGATTGCAACTCATCAGCTTTGTCCTGTAAAGACATTACGAGGCATAACACATTCCACACTTCTTATCAAAACTCCGATATCTAACGGAGACTCACCGGACCGGATTTCCTGTTTGCAGCTACGGTAAAATCAGGGCAAAACAATAGATCCTAAAATAGAAATGGATTTAAGATTAATTACTTTACAGACTATACATATACATTCTATATTACTATACATATATTCTCATATTGTATATAAAATATTAAACATCTAATTAATTATTAAATAATATAATTTTATTACTAGTAATAATAATAATTTAAACACATACATTTTAGATTATAATAATAAAGTTATGAAAACATTTAATATGTCATTATCTTTAAATATATCTCTTACACAAAGCGCGTTCAACAAAGAATGTGCCAATGGTAAACTCTCTTCATCATCTTTGCCAGGTAAACTGGACCAAAAGAAGCCTTTCCAATCGGGATCTTCAAATATGTAAGGTAACAAGCGTGTCAGCAAGCGACAGCAGTTCAAAACAATCTGATGCTCCCGTTGAGTTCTACAACTGCTATCCACTGCCTTGACTAACTTCTCGACCGCCTTGTAGCATAATGTAGCTAAATTGGAAGGTGCCTCTTCTCTCAACACACGAATCTCTGGAGCCGGAATCAGGGTAAAGATGTCCTGAACGTTGGTCACATTCTCAGACCAAAATTGATCCCAGAATATATCGTCCGATGCATCGATTATCTATTGCAAAAATAAAATTTATATGGAACATGGTACGATACTTGAAATTAAACTTTGATAGATTCATTAATCTTCATCGTTCAGTACATACATATAGTTCAGTACATAACATATATTTCAGGCTCTTCTAATTTAACAACTGATTATGAATCAAAAATTTTAATATGATATAATTAGAGAAAATTATTCTATAATAAAATATAATAAACAATGAGAAAGAATAAGGGAAGGATATATATATATATATATATATAGTCTCTTTTTATATGCTATCTCATTCTGACTTATTCTAACTTATTAAAGTGACAAAAACGATGAATCAATCAAAAGTTTATTCATCTTGTGATTAGACTTTGTTATTTAAGATCACTAGATAAAACAAAATATAGTGACACGTGTAGAGAGTAAAAATCTAATTTTTATTATTATATATACACAATTTTTACAACAATTTATTTATTATAGCAGTTATTGTTGTAGCAATTCCACAAATCTTAAAATAGCTTGTATTATCATGTTTCAATAATCTTTATCAGTAATATCAAGTTTTACATGACAACATATGTTAATCCTTTTTTTTATTTAACACATTGACATTATGTATATATAAAATAAAAAATGCAGATATTCTGGATTCATCTCAGAGACTCAGCGATTGCCAAGATTTCGTCGAGAAATCATACTTATGTTGATCTGCTACTGATCATATGTTATTCGTCAAGTAAACAAGCGAATATCTGTACCTGAGTTTTCGATGTTAATTGCACCACAGCCTTCCGAAAATTCAGCTTTGTATCAGCATTGCCCATTGCGTTTCTCGTCGTCACCAGTAGCAATTAAAGATTCGTCGCAGCCAAAAGGAGAATGAAAATGCGTCGCTGTTCTTTAAACGGATACCATCATCGCCATGTTTGCATTGTGACAGCAGGCAGGATTATAGCTGATCAGAGTTACCAACCACGTTACTTTTCGCGCGAAAAATATGAAAGGAAAAACAGGGCACTCGATTCTCGTTATCGGAAAGCCGAAAACATTGGAAATACTTGGAAATCCCAAGGAGAGAAAAGAAGAGAATTATAAATTTTAGGAAAGAATTAAAATCTTTTTAAATTATCTGTAAAGGTTCAACTTTATTAAACTAAACACAATCTTTTGAGAAAGAAATTGAAACATTTATCTTACATAATATATTAGATATATATATATATATATA
>Ga0157364_1000223_pt1 | contig 32256 bp, 26 predicted proteins | sample AttsexASBM2_FD_111476 | JGI IMG/M metagenome (GOLD analysis project Ga0157364, IMG submission 111476) | Fungus gardens microbial communities from leaf cutter ant in Ribeirão Preto, State of São Paulo, Brazil - Atta sexdens ASBM2 | ecosystem: Host-associated > Fungi > Mycelium > Unclassified ...
AGCGCAGAAAATCATGGAGAGTTCCCGGCCATGCTTCCACGTCGACGGCCAAACCGAATATTCACGGCTCCAAGGTCATGCTCTGTATTTGGTGGGACCAGCTCGGCGTAGTGTATTATGAACCGTTCAAACCGACTGAAACAATCACAGACGATCGATATCGAACACAATTGATGCGTTTGAGCCGAGCATTGAAAGACAAACGACCGCAATACAACGAGAGACACGATAAAGTGATTTTGCAGCATGACATGCTCGACCCCATGTTGCGAAAGTGGTCAAGACATACTTGGAAGTCCTACCCCACCCGCCGTATTCTCCAGACGTTGCTCCCTCTGACTATCACTTGTTTCGATCAATGGCACACGGCGAGGCTGACCAGCACTTCTGATCTTATGAAGAAGTAAAAAATTGGATCGATTTGTGGATAGCCTCAAAAGATGACTAGTTTTTTCGACGCGGGATTCGTACGCTACCCGAAAGATGGGAGAAAGTAGTGGCCAGCGATGGATAATACTTTCAATCATAAATGTATAACTAGTTTTTTACAATAAAGCCTCGAATTTCGGAAAAACGGCGGAAGCAAAGTTGTACACCTAAAAATATATATATATATACATACGTATAGGGTTAGCTGTTATCTATATATTATATAAATTATGTAAATAATTGCCTAGATAGACTCTCTGGATTATTCTAGATAGCCTATCGTGTAATGACTATTTTATTTTTACTCAGATTATTAGAATATACCACCTTGATCAAAAAGTTCCCGGAATTACCACCAGGTGATGCTCTGAATCAGCTGATTTGAGTTCTGTTTTTTTGGTTAGGTTGCCACAGCTATCATTGACATTTCCACCAAATTTTCACCATAGCTTGACATTTGTAAAAGTTACGCCGTCTTGAATACATCTACCTCTGCACGTATTTTCGATTTTTTACAGTTTTAAAAATGGAGTTGAATTTGCAACAACGAGTTTATATTAAATTTTGCGTTAAAAATGGATTCAATGGTGTGAAAACCTTGGAAATATTGGGAATCTGTTTCGGCAGTGATACTTTAAAGAAAACAGCCGTTTATGAGTGGCATGAAAAAATCATTACGGGGAATGTGTTTTAACAGCCGAAAGGAGGTAATAGAAAAATCGAAGACGGCTCTGATGGCTATACCGAATAGAGTTCCAGAAATGTTTCGAGAGCTGGATCAAGCGCTGGCATAAGTGCGTTGCAGTCGATGGGGAGTATTTTGAAGGGGACAATATCACTTTTGATGAATAAAACTTGTATTTTGAATTTTCTGAATGGATTCCGGGAACTTTTTGATCAAGGTAGTATATTATCTTTATTTTTATCTTAAATAAAAGTATTATCTTCTTTCAAATTATCTTAATAAAATTTAGTACCCCTCTCCCAGAGTAGAGAGGATTTTAGAAGATCTTTTTTATAAACTGAATGTTTATGTTTAAGGATGATAGATAGATCTGTGTTGCCCACGATTTGTAATTTTAAGCATTAAATTGATGTATATCAGCGCTAATTTCTTCGTTTTACCTATCATTTTTAAAAAGTACTATTAATAAAAAGTACTATTAAAAAGTACTATTAAATTGAAGTATTTTAATATTTAAAATTTAAATCTAAAGAATTAAATTCCTACTTTTCATTCACATGTTAAATAGATTTTCTTCAATTATATCTTTAATTATAGAGTGTCCTGAATTTGAAATGGCCAAACTTCGGAAACATGTAAAGGATCAATAAACTAAGAAAAAAAGTTTTTCAGCATATGCTCGTTTTTGTTTAATTTTGGAGAAAAAAAAAACAAAAAGTTTAATTTTTGTTTTAAAACATAGTTTTAATTTTTATATTTATTATTTATTTATTCATGATGTTACTTGCTTAAGAGGGAACATCACTGTGATGGGTTCAAAAAATCGATTTTTTTTTGCATTTTTATAATGCTTAGAGTCTTAAAAATATGCCCCTAAAATATTATATTGAAATTCGTAACGATATTATAGTAAATATGTGGTGGAATGCACGTGGTCAGATGCATAAACTAATCGGTTATAAAATACGTTTTTCTTGAAACCACGTTTTCGTAATTGAGCGCTCACATATCTCGGCCAATTTTTATCCAAATGACTTGAATTTTAGACAGAATGTTTACAACAAAATTGTCTTCAATTAAGCGTACGAATTTTTCAATTGGATTATTAGTTTTTGAAAAATAATAAGAAAAAGTAACGATTTTTTTCGCAAAATCGTCTTTTTTTTTAAATAGTGTTATTTTATCTAAAATTATTTTATCAAAAAATTAGTATGCTTAATTGAAACTATACTTACATACACTTTAAAATAAAAAAAATTTTTTTATTTTAGAGCTCCCGTTCAGACGCAACACGAGCGTCTAGCATCCATGTTTTTTCAGACGAGGTGCAATAATGAGCACTAAGGCTAGAAATGTTAATATTATTTAATGAATTTTTTGTAATAATTTCGTAAATGTATATACTTTAATGTATATACTTTATATAAAGACAATAATTCACAAGCTATTAGTTTTCACAAAATAAATTCACAAAAATAGTCTTTTTTCGGCCATTATAGTGGTGTTCCCCCTTAATGCAGATATTGTTTGAAAATGTTAGCTTCTTGCAGCAATGCACGCATTGTATTTTGTATGGCTCAAACACTGATTTAGTTAACATAATGACTCACCACTCTCCTGTCTGGAAATAGGCATTCATATTCTCGCACTGTCTCTAAAGTATTATCGCTAAAATCCTATACGAAAACAATAATATTTCACTTTGAAAATAATAATATTTTGAAAATTACATTTTATTGTTTTTTGCGATTTTTTTTAAAACAAAACAGAGCAGATATTTAAAGGATTTTTTTCTTAGTTTATGAGTTCCGTAAACGTTCCTAAAGTTGGCTATTTAAATTTGGGAAACTCTGTAGGTAGGTAGGTAAGTAAGGTAAGGTAGGTAGGTAGGTAGGTAGGTAGATAAGTAGGTAGATAGATAGATAGATAAATATATAGATACCTTTAGCGTTAGTGTAGGTACTCCAATTAAGAATGGCATAGGTGCCAATAAATAATCTATTAATGATAACGGTAGAACAGGGATGTATATATGTTGCCAAATCATTGGATAAATTAAAGCGTTGCATGCTTGTACACATGCACTCAACCTCGATAGACGTTTCGAAATGAAAATAATACGGCGTTCGTATAACATAGATGCGAATATCATCATCATATTGTGCGAATCTATAGCACTATAATATTCAGTCAAGTTTCTCTGAAACAGTAAAATTATTATAATAAATTGTTATAATACTATTAGATATTTGACAATAATTTTATGTTAGATAAATTTTTTTTCTAATACATATTCTCAATTATTTTCAAATATACAGTATTCCAAATATTCAGTGTATTTTGAATAACAGATGAATAGTTTAAAATATAAGCCCGATCGGCAAAAATGTTCCAACAAAAGTTGTATGATCTTAATTTCTTAAAAAATTGATTTTATTGTTATTTATCCTTCTAAAGATACAAAAAAATAATAAAATCAATTAAAAAAAAAAAAAAATTTTTTTTAAATGAAATTATATGATCTTTTATATAATCTGAACCTTTTTTTTACATAATACATATCCTTCTAGTTATATATTCTGCATATAAGTATTAAACGTAAAGTATAAGTAAATATATAACGTAAAGTTATTTAAAAAATCAATAATTTATGAGATATTTTATTCGGACATACTTTGACATAAAAAATAAACTATCATGTAAACAGTTAATTTTTTAATTATTTTAATGTTGTTAATTTCCCGGGAAATCTAAATCGTTAGGAAAGAACTAAGAAAAAACGTTTATTTTTTAATGTAAGTAATAATAAAAATATCAAGTATCATTATTGAATTTTTTAAAGTTCAGCATAAAAAACAAAGTACATTAAGAGGATCTTAAAGCCATTAACGTCTAACTAAATTGTAATTTTTGTATTATATATAAGTTACTTTTTCTCTCTTTTACAGATTCGAAAATCTTTTTCTAAGATTAAAGTATATGCATTAATATACGTCTGGAATTTATGCCGAGAACAACAAAAAATTTTTCTTAAGATTTCAATTTCGAAATTTTTTGTTCTCAGCATAAACTCTATCTCACGTATCACAGATGCATATACTGATCTTAGAAAAGGATTTTCGAATCTGAAAATAGTTGTAGATCTGTAAATAGTTGAGATAGTTGATACGCGTGACAATAACTGAGTGTCGCCATATGTAAAGAAAATACGGGTCATGCACGTTAAAATGGTTTGTCCAATATGGCGAAAAAACAAAATATCTTTAAAATTTATATAGAACTAATTTAATAAATATCTGTATGAAATTTGGGGAGGTCGATTTACTTGTTCGATTTATTGTAATTATTGAGTATAATCGTTCAGAAAATTAAGTTTCCACTCGATGTTTAACATTGCGCTTATGGCGATCGAGATGCGTTTGCACATCGAAAGCTAATAATGTACAAGACAAATCGATTCCAAAATTTGAGAAAAATTCATGTGCTTAATTATTTGCTGCAGAAGTATGCTCTTAACCGTATGATATGAAAATATGATGAATAAAAATGTAATTTGGCTGTTTTTCACTTTATATTCGAGACATGGCAACGTTGTTCCTCATTAACGATTCTGTGTAGGTTGTAACATCGCATAATTTCTTTCAAATAGTATGTAATAGAATATTAAACTGGATATTATAACAAATATTTATCTTCTAACCTAGCAAGTCGCGGGAGTAAACATGCAACGTTGCCACATTTAAAACTCGGCTTCTCTACATTGATGAAATTAATATTTCTATCTATTATTATTTTAATTGTATTGAATTCAATTATTAAAAAGAATTTAAAAATTCTTTTTACAACAGAGTTTAAAAAAATCAAGTTTTAAATTTTGTGCTACATTATTTCTGATATAATCAATCTTTTTATTAAAGATGTTAGTTTGACTGTATGTAGTCAGGTTAGAACCACTTTAAACTAATTATTCGATTTCAATATTTACTTCAGACAAGATAATCCCTATATTGTAGAATCTACAATGTAGATATAATGTAAATTATAAAGTAAGCACTTACAATGCTTTTCATAACATCAAATAAAGCAATTCCCCATTACGAGTTTTTTCGCTCAAAGCGCGGGAACATTAATCCTATCTCTTAATACCTTTATACACAAAATAGATGAATCAGTTAGTGTAAAGAAAAAATACATAGTTCCTGGTAATTATATCACAACTATGCGAGTCAACGACAGACTTAAACATGTTCTAAATTTCTAAATTTCTAAAAGCAAATATATCGCTATATAAAATTTAAAAATAATAAAACGAAATATTTTATATACTTACAATATTAAATCATAATAAAAAATTAATTAAAATAAATTAATTTAAAAAGAAAGGAAAATTATCCGTAATATTCCGTATCATATAGTAAATAAGAGAAATTAGATCGTGGCAACGTCGCATTTTTACAGCAGACGAATATAGATACAAGTTATCTGTCAAGATATGTATTTTACATGAAAGAAAAAAAAATATCCGCACAATTGCGTTATAAAGAAAAATATATCAAAAGTACAGTTTTAGCAAAAAAAAAGTGTAAAACGGCTCTCGCAAAGAAATGATCAGGTACGAAAGACAATCTCCTTGTCGATTCTTGAAAGTGCGACGTTGCCATATCTAATAGATCCTCCAGTTCTTGAGAAAAAATATAAAATCAAAATTTTTTATTGACGACAAACTTTAATATCATGCAATAAATATTTACGATGTTGTTACATGAGTTTTCTCACAAATTTAATTATTTAAAACTCGTTTTTCATTAACTTTTTTTTGAATGTAATTTCAAGGTTAAATTCGTAACGCATCACAGCAAAAAGAGCTCGAATTATCATCTTTCTGATATATAATCGATCAAACATCGCAGATTTTTATCTTTACCATAATGGATACCATAATTTTTACAGGAGGCATACATATATTAATATCTAAATTATTTGAGACAAAAATTTAAAGACATTCTTGAATAATGCATTTTGCATTGGTATAACTACCTTAAAAAAAATATAATCATATTGTAACTGCACTATAATAAACTAATATGTTAAAAACTATTGATCTTTTGATAAGTTTATTATAATACACTTACAAAGATAATTAAAAGACTAATATTAAATCCGGTAAATAAAATTATATAAAATATAAAAATAAAATTATATGAAATATATTAAGTTAAATAATATTATAAAATTAATATTAAATATTATAATATATAATTAATAATATTATATAATTTTTTAAAAATTTTTAAAAATAATCTTCATATATGCGATAAAAAATCATTTTTTTTCCGAAAATTTATTTTATCATTATTGGTCTTTTTCAGATCCAAAAATTTTTATCAGAATCATTTTTGCCTGCTCGATTCAGCATATATGCGTACGTGCGTGCATGCGCGCGCGTATGTGTGCACATGTGTAAGTGAATGAATGAGTGAGCGAATGAATGAGTGAGCGAGTAAGCAAGTGAATATTCACGCATGTGTGTATGTAATTGGACTGTCAAAGACATATTCTGCATCTAAACTGTTAATTATTATTACTTACATTTTCAGGAATACTAGGTAATTGAAACTGTTTTGGGCTTTGACAAATAAAATTCTGAAAGAAATTTTAAAAAAGTATTAAAACAGTGTATTCAACAAATAGATAACATTAAATTTCTTATTAAACACACTTAACAGTTTAGTAAATTATATGATGGAGTTTAATAATTACATTATTTAGTAAATTATATGATGGAGTTTAATAATTACTTACCGCTGTAGAATTTGGTAAAGGAATAGATATGGAGTTTCCAGGTACTGGAACCCCACAAGTATATATAATTTCAAGAAATTTCCAGGGATCTTCTTCACTAGTATTGCTGGTTAAGGATGCAATATGATTCAAAAGTCTACAATGAAAAATTTAATATTTTGATCTATTTTGAACACATGTGAATGTTTAAATAATATATTTTGACTAACTTGTAAAATGTTTCGTGCCATGGAAGGGCACTTAAAACTACTAAAGCTGTTTCTGTTTTAGGATCATGACGGCAGAATCCAAAAGTCCATTTTGAATCTATACTAGTGAGCACAAATGAAAAATGTTGTACTAATAAACTAAAACAGAAAATTATAACAAAAAAATATAATAGGACAAAGACAAAAGATTATAGTTTATATTGTATGATAATCAATGTTAACATACTTCTCAAATTCACAAGGATATGCAAATTTAGGGACAGATTTCAGTATTTCTTCATCTGAAAAGGAATTGGGATATTTTTGGAGAATCCAAGCTGGCTTCTCCCTTATTGGCGCAGCTACTTCACAGAAACATTCAAAAAGTTGTTTGACATTTTCTCTGAAAATTTCATTAGAAAAATATCAATGTTTATTAATATCAATGTTAATGATTTGAAATATAGCTTGCAAGTTATGAAGATATTGTAACAAAATTTTAGAAGTAATTATGTTGAATGAAAATTTTATAAATAATGATCATACATAATTGTATTACAATATTCATAAAATATATTTTTTAATATTTTTTATATTGAATTCTTATTTTATCTTTTACAAACATACAGCAAATTTTATAAGAATATAAAATAGATTTTGTTGAATAAAGCAGAAATTTTATATTGGAAAATCATCTGATTGCAATATAAAAATAACTGCTCTAGAAATCCATTATGTATCTTGAAATGAGATAAAAGCTACAAAAATGAGTGAATTTACAATATTTATAATTTGGGAACTCCGATCTTAATGCTTCCTAGGAATCATGTTATCCTTATTTAATATTTGAGAAACAACAAAAATAAAATAATATCTGGATGGCAATCGGATGGGAATCTGAATACAATCATCTAGTAAATTTATTTATCTTTGAAATTTTTACCTCATTTTAAGATATGCAATCATGTTCTTGATTACATCTCATTCAAAAGAATTCATTAGTGGAGATTTACAATGAATCAGTAATAAGTAGTTTCAGGAGTTGGCTACAAACCAACTACTAATTCACCAATTTAGACTACAATCCTAATTCAATTATCCTTCAGACTCGTTTTTGACTCACCAACTACAGACTAAAGACTCATTGTAGACTCGGCTTTATATCAGAATCTATAATTCTATGAAGGAAAAATATATTATATTTAGCCTGATTTATGCCGAAGTTATAATATCCAATGTTTATTACTAATGTTAAAGTCCTGTGCATAAAGAAAAAATATTAGGAATAGAAATAAATATTAAGATTTCAACCAGAAATGTATTCCATGTATTCCGATGTAATTGGTATCCAACAAGTTGAAATCTTAATATTTATTTATAATTTTCTAATGTTTTATTATGCGCAGGACCTGTATAAATGCTGTGTAAATTCTATTTTACAACGAAGTTATTACATTGATTTAGTTACGCTAACTAAAAGCCATTTAGTGAAGAGGGTTATTTATGCTGATCCTACAATAAGTCAGCAATTGGTAGTCTTAAATCGTAGTCCAAATCTACAATGAGTCAGTGACTGTGTTCAGCACAATAATTTTGGAACCATTTTATGATTGTTTGCTGAGACAGGACCATTCCTTAGAATTTTTAAAAGTATAATCCAATATGCAAACTTCCAACAGTTGCAAAATAAACATTCTGCTGAACACAGCCAATAGTCTTAGAATTTGCTGCATCATACACACAGTAACCAAAAAATCAGAATTTTTGATTTAATAATGAATCTATTTCTATCTATTTCAATTCTTTGAGAATTAAAATAGATAGAAATGAATTCATATGCACATTGCCAAATATTAATTATAAATAATTTTGATTTTTCGGATACACTAGTTCAGATAGTGCAGAAATAAAGAATTTTAATAAGACTATCGATTGTCTTAAGATTGACCAAATTCGATTTTATTCCTTCCCATCAGTCAAGCTATATATGACTTGCTATACGACTTGCTATACAACTTAACAACTTGTAGATACGAAAAATCATAATGGTCTTTCAACAAGCAACACAAATGACACAGTGTGACATACTGGATCATTACATCTTTATTGTTTGCCAATGTTAAACAAAGATGACATGATCTCTGTGTCGCACTGTGTCTCTTGTTAGAAGGTATACATAGAGCCGGTTGTTCCATCTTTTGATAAATTTTACCTGTTGGGTAAGCAAAATTACTCAATCACATGCATGGATTATCAAATTTACCTCACAGGTAAAATTTACCAAAAGATGGAACAATTGATCCAAAGTCATCTATTTAAGTAAGATTTAAGGTTTAAAAATTAAGATTTCCGACTACCAATTCATTGTAGAATTAGTTTTATTATAACGACGTAAAAATGTTATGTTTACATAAATCGGGCCGCGTAAATGTAACTTAAAAATTCTTTGCTCATTGAATCATTTACATGCTTTCGTTCAGCTTGGTGGATATGATAAACCTAAGAGTGTAAACATAATTCACTTAAATAGAAGTTATAACAGCGTTACTATAAATCTAAGCACAAAGATGACCGTAACTGAGTCGTGAAATATAGTCATAAGTTGATTAAAACATTGTATGTTCACTTATGACTTACGATTCACATTTCACAATTCAGTTAAATCAAAGTTAAGAAACCGTGTAAATGTCCTAATAAACTTGCCTTAATCTAGATCCCATGATAACAACTTAAAAAAAAGGTAATTACTCAATTTAGCAAACACAATCACAAAAGTTAATAAAAAACATACAAATCAACGTGTTTTTCATGAAACAAATAAATCTGGCTAAAAAAAGTGTCGCTTTGTCCCGCGAAACGGGAATTAACAATAGAAATTTGCCACTATTAAGGTTACGAAATCAATCATATCGACATAATGCAACGAATCCTTCCACTATGAAACTGCGAATACATTGGGATCATATGTGTATATACACAGAATTGCCAACGTGTTGAGAGTAGAGATCATGAAGTAAAGGTACCTTTTCATGCCGACGTTCGATGCTCATTTTCGGCATCAAAATAAGTCACATGATAGAAATTGACCATAAAGTATAGAGAATAGAAAATCGAACTAGGGCCGGTATTCATAGGTCGGTATTTATAGTCGAGTCTTATTTCAAGACTGTCTTAAGTAATGTCTTAAGACGCTACTGAATATATAAAATATTTATTAAAATTGGAACTGAATTTAATTCTATCACAATTTTCTTTATGGTTATTCCCACCGATTAATTAGATCAAAATATGAGAAATATACTTTTTTCTTATTTACATTTATTTACACTAACTACCGCGTTTGATATTTATCATGAGTAAATCCTCATTCAATACAAGAATCAGATTTTTATTTTCTCTTGTATAGATTAAGATTCATCGGTCTCTTGCAGCGAAAATTTAAATTCATATGACGTTACAAATGCTACAATCGGTCTACTAGCGTAGCTTGCAGTCTTTGTAATATTACAATTATTCCGATTGGATCAATCGAAGCGTAGCATTTGGAACATAACGTTCAGAGCATAAGAAGCATCAAGTTGACCGCAGCTTATATATGCTATAATCTCTTTTCACGTTTAATTCTAGTGTCAATTCCTAGGGTACATTCAAAATGTCTTCTCCGAGGAAGATTTCATTCTATATGCTATAGTATACATCACGTGTACTATATATTTCGAATAAAATTTTCCTCGGAAAAGTTTTGGAATGTAGCCCTAGTTTGATTGTAATAAACTTAAAAAATGGATCATTTCAATTATTGTAATAATTATTATATGGATAGTACATTATCGATAGTACATTATGACATACAAGACATCGATGACCAACCAAGTGGGCGATAATGAAAAATTCGGAAAACAAACTTTTAATTGTTCTTGTAAAAGTCGCACTTACCTATATGAAAGTATGAAAAAAAAGTATGAAAGATTATAGAAATGTAAAATTAAAAGAAAATGCATGGAAAGAAATGGCTGAAATTGTAAATGTTACAAGTAATTTTGAACTAAAAATTAATATATTTATAAATATATTTATAATAAATTGAAATAAAAAAGGCTATATAAGGCTATGCAAGATATTCATTACTAAAAATCTTTTCAAATAAAAAATATAACGATTCAGATGTTTATTATTAAATTAATTAAAAATATTAAACATTATATACCTAAATACAAACAAAAACAATAATGAACAAATGTTTCAATCCTTATTGGGTCAATTGCAATTGTTACAATAATTTTTTTAAATTAACTATAACATTAAAGCTAATTAGGACTACTTATAGCTTTTTTAGTTTCAAAATTATTTTAATTGGGTCTTTATTCTTATTTTATTAATATATTTATTTACTATCTTATTAACAATTTCTTTTCTATAAACTGCTAAACATACAATTTAGTGTTAAACATAGCGTTTATGCTTGTGTTATATTAATAAATAAAATATTTATGATGTAAGTATTACAATTCATCTTCCACTTTACCTAAATATTTGCATGAAAATATAATAAATAAAAAATTGTATGTTATGTATGTATATATAAATGTTCCAGAAATACTTTCTATGTAATACTTTTTAATTCAAACATTATAAAATATATTTATCAAAATTTTTTGATGAAAATCTGTTTAAAAAATATATATAAATATTTCATTGAAGGCAATTTTTATCTTGTAATGACTTAACATTTTTAGGTTTCGTCTACTGAAACAGAAGAGCATACTATATACATAGTATATACGCGATCTGATTGGTTGACCGTTATTTCTTTCGCCACATTGAGCAACGGGAGGCAATAGTTTATATATTTCTTATTTCTATATTATTCCTATCACTATACTATCGCTATTGCCTCGCATTGTGTTTAGGTCTTTATTCTTTGACATTACTGAACTATAACTATATATACATACATTGAAATGGGCATCTCCGCTGCAGCGGTGCTAAAGTCCCTAGATTATAAAGTACCGCAATTGATTTCAGAAATGTCGCATAAAAATGACCGAAGTGCACATAATACACGATTTGGAGTGCGTTCCATTTCTTGCATGATGCTCATAGAAGCATAGAAATTCTGTTTCTCTTCATGCACACTGGCTGTATGATTCAACCTACCGCCAATTGCATGCCAATTGCTCCGCTTCTTCCGTGCATGAGACCGCATGAAGTGCCTCACCTCTCGAGCTGAGGCAGAATGCAGCTTATGCATTCAACATATTTTAGCGCGAAACTGAAATCAAAAATCTTTTTATCAAAAAAGAAGAAGTGTAATAATAATTATTGAATGCCTTTGTAATTCAGTCAATTTTAAATTGTCCATATTCACTGCATGAATTCATTGCGAATCCATTCCGTTACTACAATAAAACCGCATAGAGTATATTGGAAAAACGAAACATACTCTGCACCTCATACCATGCACTAAATACTCCGCTCCACGGAACGCACTTGAAGTACACCAGAGTCCACATAAAAATGCTCAAGCTCATGCGATAATCACTTGTGATGTGTACTTTCATATTCCTGAACAATTCTGAACTGTACTTACACGTATTCTTCGTGCACTTTTATGCACAAAACTTCTACGACAAATAAATCCGTATTAAACTAAAGAACATATAAATTGAGCATTCGTGCATATTTTTTTGTTGTAAATAAACTAAAAAACATTGATTTACATACTTGAGCTTCATTTTCCCAAATAAAGCACGTAATACAAATGCATAAATTCGAAATGGCCACATTTCGCAAATGGATGCGAGTTTGCGGTATTTTATATCTAGTGACTTTAAGTGGTCACCTTCATGGTGGTTAGCCCCCGACACCACAGAAAATTAACTTTACCACTTCTATCGCCACCAAGCAAATACCTAGGCTGCGTTCGGAACGTAAGTTCTACCATCTAATAAGTCACGTATAAATCATAACTATCTGACAATTTTTTACATTTCTAAAAGAATGAGGGAAAGGAAAGAAATAAAGCAGGTGTTTAAGTGAAGCAATTTAAAAGCATTAAAGCTTTAAATAAAATATAAAATTTGCACAATTAATCAAAATGCTACAAAAAATTCAAAATAATATTAGTTACGAACAAGCGAACGAAATGTTAATATGGCTTATTATACATTTTTAATTCAAAATGCTAATTAATAATAATTATATTTATATTTATATATATATAAGTAGAGTGTGAGCAGCCATGGAGTCAAAACAAATCCCCTCCACGTCTCCCTCCGGTGCCATGAGCGTAGCCTAGACGGGTCAGTCAGGAAAAGGGCGTGCTCTGATTGGTCGAGGGAGTAATAGGATAATTAAATGGTGTGTTCTGATCGGTTCGCCCTATACTTGCCAAAAGATCTGATTGGCTCGCACTGTATCCGCGAGGTGAATGGAGAAGGGAGATGCTGGAGGACCTTTGATAAAATGGAGGGTAAAGTCTGAAAAAATGGTGAGTGGGTCTATAGCATTTTTTGTCGTGAGGACGGAGTACGAACTGGACAAGAATAGCGGTTTTATGACGGTCATTTTTTTGTTGGCATGGCACAATGTCTTCGACATATTGGCGTTTATGAATGTTTTTATTTATGAGAGATGAGATCTTATACGAAAATTTGGAAGTCTAGAGAGAATCTAGGAAGAATGGGGGAGGTTAAACAGGAATGACCATGTTCAACTGACGCGACGCATCTCCGGTGTAATGACTCACTCGTTCGAGCGAAAGTATAACTTTTATGATGTATGACAAGAATTTTATAAATCTGTACTGTAATCTGATTTTATGAATTGTACCTCTTGTACTTTATTTAAAAGTCTAAGTTATACATATACAATAACGAAAATATGTAGAGAAAAAAATTGGTTATTGAAGAATACGAGTGATTAAGAAACAAGAATTTATGTTATACAAAAATATATTTATTGATACAAATCTTCTTTTTTTTTCAAAGAAGAAGAAATATAAAGTTCGCATGAGAATAAACTAAAAAAAAAGTTTTTAGAAAAATTAAGCCAAAGATTCTCGCTTCGAGAGAATTATATGAAAAATTTCGTTATATCTTAATTCCAAAAATATTATATTGAAATACATATCAAAAAAAGTTAAGTCGTTAATTTGTGTACGTTCTATATCTTCATAATTACCACGCAATGTTAATTTTATAATTTCCTGGTTAATAAAACTTGCAGGTAATTTTAGTTCGATTTCTTGAATTAAATATAGAGCACACTTGTTAACATTATTGGATAAAGATTCTAAATGTTTTAAACGCACTTTACAATACTTTGCAGTCCGAGGAAGGTAGTCTTCTGCATTACAATTGCCGCTACGTAGGTTCTTCGTTTCTTCACCGGTGGAATTGAATCGTGAGCCTCTTTTTTTCGAAGATTTCCGTTGGAATTTTTCTCTTCTTCTTTATATGACAGCAATATTGATTTTGCTCCGTAAGATGGTAAAGTGATGGTGATATTTTTTATAACAACAAAGTTAGGTTTCTCTCGTTATCGTTGCTTAAATTCGTCCCATGTTCCATCTTGAAACTGCTGCCAACAGTCGGTGTCGAAATAAATTCCATCCGCGTTGTGTCCGTCCAATTTTATAAGAAGTTTAAAGATTCCTTCGTTCATTCTTTGCAAATATGTGAATCGTCTTCGTATGAGAATTGTTAAGACCATACGTTGTTGCTAGTAACATATGAAATTAAGTGTTTCTTCTCTCATCGTTATTACGTAACTTAAAAGAATCAAGGATGGAGTACATTCTCATGTACTCCGAATTATTATTTTTTGGACTGGCCACAGTATTCTTACGCCACAGTAATACCAAATCAAGCGAACCAAGATGGCAATCAAAAACACAAGAAGTATAGTACTTGTTAACTGAAGTTACGGACGACGAGATTCGAATGAAACGGATTTTCGATAATATCATCTTCCTCTTCGACGCTACGTGATAAAATTTAAATTTAAAATTATTCTGCGCGCGCAGAAAAAATGAAAAAACATAAACGTTCCCTAAATTTTTCTTAAAAATTTAAAATAATCTATACACGGAAGTCAGGAAGGCAGAGGAGTGAGATAAAACGAGAACAAACAGGAACAAACAGGAACGATAAGAAATGTTTTACGATTCCTCTCCTGCATTTTTATAAAATAACAATGGAAGGAATTCGATCAGCCAGAAAGAGAAAATTTTTTCGTAATGAATCATAAGACAAAGAATTGATTTATCTCGCAGGCAGTTTCTAACGAATAAAAATTACTACACCGATAATCTTCGAGTTTTTTTTTCAAAAAAACAAGAAGAAATTTATGAAGCATCTTCGATTTAAAGTAAATTTATGATGGGGTTTATTGCTTTTTAGAAAATTCATTAATGTTTAAAGAGACAGAGGTAGGACAAAAAAAGATATTAAATTGAGTTGGGAAATGGTAATGCAGGAAAATTTATTTGTCTTCCATTTTTCTGAAACTTTTGTTGTATACTCCCAAGGGAAAAAATAACGTGCTGTATACGGAAATTTATAGAATACAAAAATTAAATATTATTTATATTGATAAATATGAGGAAAGTTTTAAACGAAGGGAGTTATTGTATGTTCAATGTTCGCCAGGATTTTTTCTCATGATGAGGCAACTCCTGAAGAGGGGAAAACTAACAAAAACCAAGTAATATTGTTGGTCAAGCGAAATATAGGAATTTTCATTAAAATCGTATTTTTTCTATTACTGAAAAATTTATTATTTATCAGTCGTAGACTAATATTGCGTGACATTCCTTTCCAAGAAAGAAGATATAAAAAAGCAGAAGGAAAAATTTAAAAACGTGAGATTTACCGTAACAATAAAAATTTTATAGTGTGATAAAAACTTTTCCGGATAACATTGAAAACTAAGGGTTTATTGAGGTAAAAACGAAGGAATCGATGCTTTTTATGGAGATAATTTTTACGATGAAACGGAGTTAGATTAGATATGAGGTTGGTCAATTAAGAAATTTTTGTCGTCTCCTACTTCTCTAAATTTTATGAGAAAATCATTCCTAAATAAAGGAAGCGACCAATTACCAAAATTGTTAAAACTTATCGGGCAATGAAGGGACTAGAAACTTTTAGCGATTCTTTTCGAAGAGTGGAATTTTATGAATATCGCTACGAATATAAATATCAAGCACTGGTCAAGCTAAAGTCCGTAAAAAAATCGGTTAACGAAATAAGGCTCTGCATCGTTGCAAAACGTGGAAGGATAAAAGAAAGCTGTTGGTGTAGCGAGGTGGATTTTTACCTTATATTATCGGACTTATATCAATCTTATTATCGATCTTATTATCATTAATTATCGAAAAAACGAAATAGTAGGGATAAAACGTTATAATTTCGATGGAAAATCTGGAGAGAATGCATTATCAGTTACATCAAAATCCGACATCGTTGACGGAGAGTTAAAAGAAATAATAAAAAAATAAACCGCAAAATTCGGATAACATCTCGAACACTAATAATACAGCGCAAACTCCCGGAATTCATCTAACATGACTCGATGCGGAGATGAATCGTATTCTTAATTCCAGTTGGCCGTGTGACGAAAATGAGAGGTGGAAAATGTTCAGAGGCATTATGGCGATATCTACGATTTATTCAAAAAACGCGAAGACAGAAAGACATACATAACGAAAACGAAAATGCAGAAGACAATGCTACATGAGATACCTCCGCTGATAACGAGACGACGAACAATGACGTTTTTCATGACGCAAATATCCGATATACCATTACATTCCATTAATACCATAAATATTATTACGAAAAATTTCAAAATTTCGAGCGAGCATAATCATATGAAAAGCATCGAGGAAATACTGGAAAGCGTACCGAAATCTTATCATAAGCATGCACACTTACTGATGAAACATTTGTTTCGAAAAGCTGTGCCTGATAGAATTGGGACGAGCATGGAATCATGACTATAGACGTTGTGAAAGATTCAAATATCGCTGACTTAATAAATGATGCAATGCGCGAGAAAAAAACTGTGAAAGCAGCGGGTAAAAATCAGTTTGCATGATTACTCCGTGTGTTGAACATACTTTCTCTACTGCTGAGAAATGAAAGATTATTGTCCATGCATGATGCTGCTATAAACAATATAAAATTACGACCTCGCGCGAGTTCCACGCCTTTCATATCGAAAATACAAATTCCACGTCGATTATATCGAGAACACGAGGAAGGAGAAAAATTACGAATAAGAAATAGACAAGGAAAGTTCGTTGATTTTTTCTCGTACACGAAAAACAGATACCCTCCCGCAAATGGGAAAAAAATCGGTTATTCAGTTGGAAACAAATTTCTGAGATAACGATAATATTTGAAAAACTATACTATCTCCGTCGCATTATGCGAGCTACTCCTATCTGTTAGTGATTATTGATGTAAATACTAAGTAAATACCTTGATCAAAAAGTTCCCGGAATTCATTCAGAAAATTCAAAATACAATTTTATTCATCAAAAGTGATATTGTCCCCTTCAAAGTACTCCTCATCGACTGCAACGCACTTATGCCTTGATCCAGCTCTCGAAACATTTCTGGAACTCTATTGTCAGTATAGCCATCAGAGCCGTCTTCGATTTTTCCATTACCTCTTTTCGGCCTTTTTAAAACGCGTTCTCCGTAATGGTTTTTTGACTCGATCGAACAGAAAAAAATCAGTTTCCCAACATTTCCAAGGTTTTCACACCATTGAATCCATTTTTAACGCAAAATTTAATACAAACTCGTTGCAAATTCAACTCCATTTTTAAAACTGTAAAAAATCAAAAATACGTGCAGAGATAGATGATACTCAAGACGGCGTAACTTTTACAAATGTCAAGTTATGGTGAAAATTTGGTGGGAATGTCAATGATAGATATGGCAACCTAACCAAAAAAACAGAACTCAAATTAGCTGACTCAGAGCATCACCTGATGATAATCCGAGAACTTTTTGACCAAGATACGTCTGGGTAGAACCGTTACGTGACAAAATGAGTAACTGCGTGATAAAAGCTTTCCATCGCGTACTAGTGAAAAGCGAAGGACGTATTGCGAGTATCGGGTACTTGCAAACGGACAAGGGCAAAGAATCTGTCACACAATCAATGCAGAAATTTCTTAAAGAAAACGTACGTTTCCGGGTAACGCGCAACGGACATTAAAGCCGCCATCGAGCGCTTCAATAGAACACTGATGTGGCATTACTTCACGCATAAAAACTCGCAACGTTACATCGATGTTCTTCAGGATATTGTACGCGCTTACAATCACACGCGTCACTCGTCCACGACAATACAATCAGCAGTAATAACGAAAGAAAACGCACATATCGCTCGTGAAAATATAGCTCGTCAATGGAAAAACGAAACGATAAAAAAATGTGCGCGAAAGGTTAAATATCGCATCGGAGATCTCGTATCAGTAGAGCGAAAGAAGTCTTTGAGAAAGAATACGAGACTAAGTGGAGATATTTCAAATTTACCGTGTTCTCGATTGGCGAAACCCTCATCCTGTACGAACTGCGAGATTTAGCAGACGAAGTCATAGATGATATTTTTTATGAACAAGAATTAATTCGAGTTGAGAAAAACTTAGAGGAAGAACAGTTTATCGTCGATCGTTTGATAAAGAATAGACGAGGAGCTAATAAACAAGTGTTAGTTAGCTGACATGGTTATTACAATAAGTTTGATACTTGGATTCCGGCTTCGAGTTTAATTTCTCTTTGCGATGAAGGAGGAACAATTTCTTCTGGTACTTCCGAATAACAGCAGTATGCGTCATTTTCCGGATAATACAACATCGTCATTTATCACGGAATTACCTCACTCTATAGTGTTACATGGACAATGGGAGGTTGTGATAAGCGAGACTCAATTTCCCTGTAGCTTTTTACACATATATTATAACAAAAATGTAATCAGATTCGTCGATGTTAAATCCGATGAAGGGATGAATGGTGTGTTTATGGCAAAAGAAGTTACATTTCCAAATGGAATTTACAATGATATCCATGAGCTTATTGATGCAATTAATACCGCGTGTAAAGTTGCCGAATCGCATTTTTATTTCGAACAGCAAAAAGCGTCTGGTGGTAAAGTCTTGATAAGTATTAACTGCGATGAGAAATGCAAAATGCTACATATAAACTTTTCTGATAATCTTCTACGAATGCTAGGTTTCGCATCAGCAATTTCCAGTAAACACCAATTTTATTCCAAGCTCGCAATACGTAAACCTAATTCGAATGAAACAGAAGAGAAAATTTTTCTTATTCACAGATTTAATAAGGAGACGGGAAAACGATTTTGGGCGGGAAACGGACTTGCAAACGGTTATTGGAGTAACGAGCCCTATAGTATGTGGCGCGATATTCTCGATAAAATGTTCGTTTATTGCGATATTTGTGAGCCGTATATAACAGGCGATGTACGTACTTCTCTTTTCAGGATAGTTCCGGTCGAGATACGCAGTTATAATTACGCATTTGGTGCAAATTTGGTGAAGCATTTCTCATTTCCAAATTATATTCCAATGCGAACGAATTTCAGAACGATCGAAATAGATATAAGAGATTATTTTGGAAAAAAAATTCCATTCGAATTCGGAACGTTGACAGTGACGCTGCACTTTAAATTTTTTTTTATTTTTGGTTATTTAGAAAAATACTACCCTACCTAAATAAAGGTGCACGTGTTATCGGTAAAGAAGCTTTATGTGCGGGAATTAATGTAATAGAAGATATCGAAAATAACAAACCTTTAAAGGAAGTGGTCAAAAGTCGACTCACAGAATCGTGGGATAATCTGAAGAGAAAAGCCAAAGAAAAAATAAGTTCCCTGATGAAGGGATTGGAATATAAAATATCCGCGAAATCCGCGGCACTTTAGTTTCCACCCGGTGGTCGAGATAGATATATGCAACGTAAACGATGCCGAATAGTTAAATGAAAATCATCGAGAAATACAACAGAGAAGAAGAGCAAAAAAGTAACGAAGAAGAAAAAGAAAATTCGTGCTAAGGAAGAAAGACGAAAAAATCATCCGCTAGGAAACATCGAGTCAAGAAACGTAACGTATCCGACATATTCTCATAACTGAGATAAGAATTCGTGGCTAAAGAAAAAGCCTTTTCTTCATACCAATTCGAGTGTATAAAGAGCGATCTCTTCTCTCTGCCTCTTATGCAAACCAGCATTGAGAGTTCGCAATGGATTTATTATAAACCCGTAACTTCGCTCGCGGATGACTCATCTATAGAATTCGTCATACCCGGGCATGGAGAAGACTATCTAGACCTCACTCACATCATGTTGAGCCTTCGCATACGCGAACGCGAGGAGAGCATATCAATCGCACCCGATGGCAGAGCAAAAATAGGACCTGTAAATCATTTACTGCATTCCATGTTCAACCAAATCGATGTATGTTTTAATCAAAAACTCGTATCACTACCAAACAACGCTTGCACGTACCGCGCGTACATTGAGGCGTTATTAAATTATGCTTTATCCGCAAAAATCTCCCATCTAACTTCTTGCTTATGGGACGCAGATATCCCTTATATGGACGACACATTAGGCTCATCAAATCCAAATACAGCGCTCGAGAGATGCGCGCATACATTCAAGGAAATCGTGCTCTACTATAGATCTCATTGGTCACCTTCACTGCGACGTTTTCAATCAAGATAAATTTTTAATTAACACAGTGGAAGTTAGAGATTCATATGTTCGAAAGATTCATTTTGTCTTGGAGAGTAAAATGATATCGAAAATACGCATTCTTGATGCTAGTTTACTCGTAAAAAGAGCAAAAATAAGCCTGGGTGTGCTATTCGCACACGCTAGAATGCTGAGTAAAATTACCGCCAAGTATTTCCTTACGAGAGTTAAAACATTCACGATACATGCAGGCGTCGTGGGGGAATCGATAGACAATGGAATACTCGGATAGCTGCCGAAACGAATAATAGTCGGTTTTGTCGATAACAAGACGTTTAACGGCGATAGAAAATTGAATCCATTTAATTTCAAAAATTACGATATAATTTTCTTTTCGCTGTACGCCGATGGCATGCAAATTCCTAGTAGACCGATGCAACTAAATTTTTCGAAAGATGAGCTCTACGTTGAAGCTTATCACACATTATTCTCGGGAACCGGTATTCTCATTTTCTGAATGAGGGTAATTCTATAAGTAGAGACGATTATACCAATGGCTACACTCTTTTCGCTTTCGATCTTACTTCAGATCTATCCGCTAATTGCACAGGACATTGGAATCTCGTAAAACACGGAAGCTTACGATTAGAAGTGAGATTCGAAAAAGCTCTTTCAGTGACTATTAATTGTATCGTCTATGTCGAATTTGATAACGTTTTAGAAATCAACTCCTCGCGTTAAGTCATTGTCGACTTTTCTGGTTAGCCCTTGCTTCCGCGAGAAAATTATTTTCCTCCCCACTACATATTTTTTTCTCATCTAATTGGACACGCGAGATGACGAAAAAAGCTTCAGTCTTGTTTGCGACACTGATGCCAGCGTTTCGTAAAACGACGTAAAAAAAATAAAGCAAATTCGAATATCATAATGGATATAGTCATCGACATACAAGGTTTTCGCGATGTTGAAGAAAACTTTATTTCGAAAGAAGTCGCGGTTCTAGCGACTAATGCAACGATCACCGAACACTGGATTATTACACTTTGACGATTTATCCGAGAGAGTAAGACGAGAAAACAACTAGCTTACCCGATTATCATGGAATCGAATGATTCGATAGAGACGTCAATCTAAAAAACTTTACGATACATTTACATGACATTACACGACATACACGCTGCAACTATACGAGAGGATGAGAGAAGACACGCTATCTGAGTAATCTACTCTTTAGAAACGTATATAATCTGGAGGGAATTTCTCCGACTTTCAAAAATCTGATTTCGAAGGTCGTGGACAACGCTGCATCACGGATTTCGAACCAACGTCGAATCACATTGCGCCTTATGCAACGCTTATAAATTGAAACGCTGGCTATACGAAATAGCAGCAATTCAAGTTACGATAACCTTCCCTCAGAAAATTGGAGCGAGAGCGACGTCGAGAGCGAAAAGACAGACAGTGGGATTTTTTCAATTTAAAAATCAGAAACACAATATTATTCGCAACATTGAAGCATAGAGGAAAAATATATCGACAAAAAAGACGAATCAGGACAAAACAAATGACAGACGATCCAAAATTCAACTCGCCGACTGGTAGAGATAAAGCTAACACCAGTGTCTCACAATCATCGAGCATTTTTGAGAGCTCCACATTGCACACGCCGGCAAAAGAGATACATTTTGAATTTATACAAACATTTCCTCTCTTACGCTCTCTGACGATGAGAAATGAATTCGTTGGAAGTTTTAAACGTTGGAAGTTTTACATAATCTCAGTATCCGACATGCGAGAGATCCTGCCGATCGACTGCCGAGAGTGTGGATGAGGTCAACTGCCATTATCGCTAATACGGACAATCACAATCGACCTGGCGAACACTGGATCGCCTTTTTTTGATGAACGTGGAACAAGAACGTATTTTGATAACTATGGCTTGTCACCCTTAGATCCAAGATTTCTCTTACGACTTCGAAATTCCACCATGTATCGCTGGAATACAACAACGCTACAAGGAATACTTTCTCAAACTTGCGGACAATACTGCTGTGTATTTCTACATTTTATGTGTAATGACTATAATCTTAGCTAATTTTTTAATCTGTTTACCTTTGATTGTAAGCGAAATGACCGATTAATCGTACATTTATTTCATAAAATTTTTCTTCATTGTAAACATAAATTCGTAAATTCGTATTGTATACCGTCATGTTCAAACGTGTACTCTTTCAAAAAAATAAAATAACTACTCCATGTAATATCCCTTTTAAATAAATGTTTTGAACTTGTAAATATCATCTGTTTCTTACTTCTATCCTCCCTACCCTCATTTACAATAGACATTTTCCCCCGTATTACAGACTTAGATAATGTACATTAAATACATAAAATATAGAAAGAATTTTTTAAAGTAATGCTCGAAGAGATGTCGCGCCTATTTGTTTCTGTTTTATCTCCCCCATTTTTTTTAGCAAAAACAAGATTTTCTCTAGACTTCCAAATTTTCGTATAAGATCTCATCTTTTATAAATAAAAAACATTCACAAACGCCAACACATCGGAGACATTGTGCCGCGCCAACAAAAAATGACTGTCCGCTATTCATGCTCAGTGTTCGTACTCCATCCTCACGACAAAAAATGCTACAGATCCACTCACCATTTTTCGGACTTTACCCTCCATTTTGTCAAAGATCCAAGATAACAATTCCCTTCTCTATTGACCTAGCAAGTAGGTACAGTGCGAGCCAATCAGATCTTTGGGCAAGTATAGGGCGAACCAATCAGAATACACCATTTAATTACCCTATTATCCCCACCTCCACCCTTCACTCCACAATCAATCAGAGCATGTCCTTTTCCTGACTCATCCGTCTAGGCCACGCCCATGGCACCGGGGAGACGTGGTCTCCGAGGTTTGTTTTTGACGCCTCATGGCTGCTCACGTACTACTTATGTATGGAATAGGAATTACAGTATTTAACTACTGTATTTATAGTTACAAAAAACGTATGCATTTTGCCAAGTCTTTATAAAAAGTTTTTTCACACAATAGAAAGCAAAATAATAGTGTAGGTCTTTTTTTCTCTGCCAAAATTACTTGTACGTACGGGATGTATAAATAATAAGAAAACCATATACTATGTATATAGAATCTCAAAATATGACATTCCTTTATAGACAAACTTCGGTGAATATATATTAAGATATTTTAAAAGATTAGACGACGTCATTCATTGATTGACGATTTCACTCAGCCCTCGAATGCAATCTCACGCGATACAGCATTTATGTTTCGACACAGAATGTGTTCTACTCGAAAATTTCTCCAATAAATGTTACATGTGGCTTCTCAGTAAAAATACGTAAGTTTTACAATTAATATTTTTCTTTAATATTTACAAATTACATCATCCTCTAACTTAATGCCACATCTCATAATGCAGCAAAAATGTCACTACTCGTTTGATTGATCATATTAATCATATTTAGTTAAATTGGAATAAAGGTTATAAGAGTTGATATGTCTTATACCGACATTATAAATAGATAAGTATGCAAAAGGCATTCAGTTACCGGAGATTTGAATCTGTGTCTCTCTTGTGGTGGATATATAGGAAATGCTGGGATTCTTAATAGTGATCGGCAGCTCGAGGAAAAATGGAATATCACCGAGAATAAGATTCATCGACTGAACGATGGGTAAATTGCTTCGAGTGATGTTATAATCGATAGATCTAGTGAAGTCACCGAGGACGAATATATCGGTTCTGTAGACGATATGATTGACTACAATATGATCGGCTAAATTGTTATCGAATTGAAGAATAATGTTGTCTAGAGCTTTAACCTCCTTCCGAGAACTGAAGTCTATATAAGATTTCTCGTGCCATCTAGATTCTGTGTAGTTTTTTCCAATGGGAGCATTATTATCGAGTAATTGTACCTATCCTTTATTTATCTTCATTAATGGTATGTAGATTTGCATGCCATCGCTGCTTTCTGTCGGCTAAATCATAAATTGAGTCTGCGTGACTGCCTTTGTTTCGTTCAATTTTTTCACGCTTTCAGTTAGGGATTTCTCAAATTTATCTTGCTCTTCCTGAAGAGTAATCAGGACAAACTGAAAGTTTTTGTCTTCTCTGATTTAGCGAGTTAATATAGCGATATCAATCATATTTACGTTCGACGTAGTGGCGGTGGTTAAATTTTTCTACGCTTTATATGAGGCCTGAGATTTTTTGACAGAAGAATTGAAAATTGTGGAAGTTTGTTTCAACTAAGCGACTGTCTTGGCGATTGGCGAATTTATATTGATGATAGCAACGACCGGCGACTGCTTTGTTTGAGCATTTTGCACCGTTGATACAGTCGGCTCTTGCATTTTCGACGATCTTCTGAGTACGACGATCTTCTGAGTTTGAACCTGCGGCCAGTTCGAGGAATTATGACATTTTGCATGACATGATGACTTTGCCCTTTGGCTGCACTTACAGTATCGTTGTTATCGTTTGGTGCGTATCGCTCAGCGAAACAACCTTGAATTACATTACAATGTTGATATAAAAAGTGTCCAGTGAGAAATGACTAATTGAATTGATATTAAATTGACAAGGTCAATTTAAAATCAATTACATATCTAATTGTCGGTCATTTCTCGCTGGGTTAGAACCTTCGTTCCAATTTAAACTAAGTATAATGAATATGAAATCCAAATAAGTGGTTCATTCGTGCTACATTGCGAGATGTGGCTTTCAGCTAGAAGGTGATGGAATGCTATATCAATAAAAAATATTAATTTTTAAACTTACGTATTTTTTCTGAGAAGCCGCATGTAATTTTTGGAGAAACTTTTTGGGAAAGGTTTTGTGTCAAAACGTGAGTATTGGATTGCATTAGAGGATTGAACTGAGACTGAATGGCATGAAATAGCATTATATAAATCTTAAAAAATTCCTGAATACATATTCTCCATGTTTGTTTATAAAGAATTATCACATTACGAGTCTATAATAGTCTAAGATTTTATTAATATTTATACACACCAAGATTGTGTTTCGATATTCATTGCCAGTACTAAAAATTTATGATACATGTAATGTGTATTATAGATTTGAAGTATTCACAATGAATATCGGAACGCAACCCAAACACATACATTAAATTTAGTAGAGAATAAGAGATCAACGTGAAATGTCTTACCGATCTATTGCATGAAAAATTATGTTACAATATAAAAACTTATAATCAAAGAAAAGTAAGTCAAATAAAAAAAAAACTAAAAAGAAAAGAAAGATATTCAAGAAATAAGTATATGCTGTTAACAAAAGCAATATTAACCGCCACTAAACAGCAAAAACTGTAACTAAGGCTTTCTGAAATTAAAATAATTTTTTTAACTTTATAAGATAATAATTTATACCTCTGTAAGATAATAATTTAGAAATTAATAAAAAAATGAAATCAATTTGGCTGAGAAATTTAATTACAAATCTGAGAACATAGAGGGATGTTCATCAGCACTAAATAAATGTGTATTTAAAAAAAACATGTATTTTGTCATGCGTTTGTTTTATACAATACAAATTTTCGTTTGTTTTATACAATACAAATTACAGTTGAGAGTTAAATGTCTAGCATCAACTATCATGGTTTGAGTCATTTCTTCTCGCCTCAGAATTGATTTGAACACGCATAGAAATTGAAAGTTACTTAGATGAAGTTTATTACGTTTCTTGGTTTTTACGTCTATTAGCATGGAAAACACTCTTTCGTCATCGTGTTATCTTTCATGTTAGAATTTGGAAGAGATCGAATTGCATTAACTAATTTACTTAAAACGGGATATCTAAATTTTTTATCTGCTTTTTTAGTTGCCATTGTTTTCCATGTTTCATCAAAAATAAATTAATTATTATTGCTTTCTGCTCTGATGTCTTCTGCTCTAAAATCTTTTTTTAGAAATTGCCATTCTTCTTTTAATATCTTCTCATCAAATCTGCCGAATCGCTGGGCAACAAAAAGAATCCTGAACAGAGTTGTTTTTCTCGGGCTTTTTTTCGTCTTCTTGCTGCAGAGTAAATTTAGTTTTCAAAAATCCTCAATTTACTCAGTAATTCATCCTTGACAAAAAGTTTGTTACGAATTTCTTTCGCAGCGATGTCATAGAATGCCAAACAATTGTGTGCGTGCGTGCGCGCGCGCGCGCGCGCGCGCGCGTGTGTGTGTGTGTGTGTGTGTGTGTGTGTGTGTAAATTGATTTGACAATCTTACTTTGATCTTCTTGATTCAATCGATCACGCAAGCAAAGGATTAATTGTATTGAAACGAAATTTAATAATGGTACTTTTATAACATTTTTAAAAACGATTTTCAAAAGATTTTCCGCAGCTGATTGAAGTAAATGAACTTTTGTTCTGTTTCTTCTGTTTGAAAAGACGCATTAAACTAAATGCATTCAGAATACTCAAGAAACAAGAGATGCAAACTTCAGAAGCATATCTTACACTTGTAAGATATGCCAATTTTTGTTTAGTCTAGCCACGTATGCATGACGTGAAAGCCATTGCGTTTCAGACAGTTTAAAAATTTTTCTTCTCCCATCAAAACTAAATGATTTTTGGAATTGGTCAAAAATACACGCGCACTTGGAACTGTTAGAGATAAACGATGCTACTTTTCGCAAAAGCTCCTCGCATGCTTCAGGAATTGCACTGCAAGCTGCATTTGCTAATGCAGATGCGTGACAAGGACATCGTTATCAAATTTTTGCAATGTTTTGTAATTTAGTTTTAAATGATTTTCCTCATAACAAAGGCATCATAATAAATTATCATAGGAAAGAGCAAGAATGTTTGAAAATGGAATTTTTTTTCCGCATTTCGGCTTGTAAATAATTTTTCGATATTATAATCACTCGCGTTCAAATGAATTAATTCTAATAATTCCGTTCGAACATTCAAAGTCTGAGAATCTATATACCGAACAAGAAACATCATCCATTTATCATTAGTTAAATCAGATGTTTCGTCAACAATAGAAAATTTATTATTATGTAATTTTTCGACCGCTCCTGTTTGCAAACACATAAAACATTTTTTATTATAATATTTTCGGTGCCTTATTTCGATTCATCGTCATACTTTTCAAGATTTCCGGATTTTCTTCGAGATTTTGAAAAAAAACTTAAGATTGACTCTGTTTCAAATGAAATGTTTTTCTTGGCAATTATACTGTAAATTTTATTTTTGTGATTTTTTTTTTCCGATTTTCAAAAGGCACAAGTTCTTCGTCATGCGTATTCAAATCTACACTGGAGCCCCTTTTCCGACACTCTAAAACATGTTTCTTGCTATCAGAATGCATAAGTTTATCGAAATCACATCGAAGTTTTAGATTGCAGAAGGAGCAAAAATAAATTGAAAGAATCCTTCGGGATTGTTTGCAGCCATAGAATTGTTTATTTTCAAGCCATAAATGGCAAAATTTCCTTTTACGAGATTCTTTTTCAATGTTATTTACTTCAGAGCAATTATCATGTTCGATGAGCTTTCGATTCAGCATAAAAATGATGAGGAAACATTTTATTATAAGAAATATAAAAGGAAACATTTTATTATAAGAAATATAAAAATGTGAAAATGAATAAATCATTTAATGACATAAATCACAACGCAAGATGTTCGTAGCGAAAAAGTTTTATTGTACAATTAGAAAAATAATAAACATTTCGAAATTAGGTCATCTTCAATATTAAATTTTACAAATTTTACAAATTTTTTTCGGAATTACGCCAATAATATAATATCGCAGAATAATATAAAGAGTTTAAAATAGTTATAAATTATAAATTATTGTAAAAAATTTTTTTTCGAATTGATAATGTTCATAACAAATTATCTTTGCTGTTAAATTTTCAAAGAGAAGGTAATCGGATATTATATCGTATATGATCTTATTAAATTGTCCATTGTTAAAATTCAGTCAACTTAGTTCTATCGCTAGTCCTCTTTGATTATTCATATATAATTTCCAGATTATAATGAATTGAATATAATAAATATAAAATTAATGATTCTGAGTTACAATTAAGAAAGTACAAGTGATTTCTTACCTATGTGCATAATTTTTATCAGTCCTATCAGGATGTGGTGAACTTGTGTTAACGAATAAAATATCTGAGACTGTATGTTAAACTCAGATCATAACAATATAATTTATAAACAATTTTCGTCGAAAAATTAAAAGAGAAAGTATCTCTGCAGTTAAATGGAGGAAGTTATATTAAGCAAAAAAAAATATGCTTCGGATAGGCGCTCTGTATCATTTTGTATGTTAATAGCCTTGGTTTGTTTTTTAATGAAAATCATTTCAGACATGAGTCTTTTTTGAAAACATGGTTCTGAATCTAACAATGAAATATTTTCCCAATCCAATGTATGTCCATATTCCAATGATGTTCTGTATTGGTGATCTTGCTGCGTGCACGGATGGATTTGTGATGGCACGGCCATGCGATCATCCTCCAAGCGTTTCCCACGGTATGATTGCTTCGAGAGCACTCGAGAAAAATTTTCTCTTTCGAAAGATTTTCTCTGTTTTCCAAATTTTATTTAAACAATTCAAATGCGGGCGAACGTGTTTTACAGTAGATGCGGAAAGAATCTCAATGGTGCGGTAGCGCGGTAAAACTTATTCACCGCGAGGCGAGACAGGTGCTGTTGACGAAATAGTTAGAGCGGCCATGATGATCTGAGTGTTTCTGATCGATTAAGCGACGCATGCGTAGTTTGGATCTCGTGGATTGATCGATTCTTTATCGATTAGACGATGTGACGCCGTAAACGATAAGGTATCGAACATTCTGATACTATTATATGTGAGTTTTTTGATTTCTTGATATTCGCTTTATGCTTTTTTATCCTTGTTTTAATTTTCCTTTTAGTCTGACCAACATATGAGACATTACAATCGAGACAACTTATTTTATTTTACACTACAATGTTCCATCATGTCTAACTTATTCTTACCTAAAGTCACCGATTTTAATGTGTTCAGGTTTAATGTGTTAGATTTATAAGCTACTTTGAAATTATTCTTTTCTGCCACTGGTTTAAAATTTTCTGAAATTTTCTGCATGTAAGGTATCGTAAAATATAATTTTTTGGATTATTATTATTCGGATCATTGATATTCTTGGTTGTATTAGTGTGTAAATCTTTTTTCCTCGATAATATTTTTATTCTGTTATTAATTGTGGAGAAGATAAAATCTAAAGGATAGCTATTAGACAGCAAAACATCGATCATAGATTCAATATTTTTCTTATGATAATCAGAATGTGCAAGGAGAAGGATTCTATCGAATTGCTTGATTATCCTCCTTTTTTGTGTTTTATTGGATGATTAGATTTATAATTTAAGCGTCCCGAATTCGTTAGTTTCCTATAATTGTTAAATCTTATGCGACTCTCGACAATCCTCAAACTAACGTCAAAAAAATTCACAGTTACCTTCATAATTATGCTCAACTGTGAATCTCAGTCTGTCATTATTCGAGTTAAACTTATCTAATATTACATGAATCCAGTTATTAAGAACAGCAAGCAAAATGTCTCCCACATATCGATAGACTGGAATATTTATATTAACGTTCGACAGAATGTGATTTTCTAAATCCTAAATAACAAGATCCGCTAAAATTGGTGACAGAAGAGATCCCATACCAAAAGTCTGTTTAAAATATCGATTGTCAAATTTGAAATAGGTAGAGTTAAAAACCAAAGAGACGTTTAAAAATTCTTTTAACGAAATGTGTTTCGATGTATAATTCCATCTTCCTTTAATATTTTTCATGACTAATTCTTCTGAAATTTTAGTATGATTGATATGATATCGAAAGATACCAATTTGTAATTAGACTGTAATGCTTTATCATTTAATTGATTAACTAATTCCCAGCTGTTTTTAATGTAGCTGAAACCTTTTCAAGGCTTTTGTCGATAATATCTTTTAAAAAGGAAGCTAGAGGATACATCGGACTGTTAATACAACTGATGATTATTCTCAATGGATTTCCAACTTTATGAATCTTTGGCACCCATATGATCTCGGCACCAATCAGTGACATTAAGTTTTTTATAGGTGGATAAATCTATATATTTTCTTCCACCGTGCTAACAATATGTGAATTTGATTTGTCAACATAATTATAGGATTTTTCTTGATATTTATATATGTCGTACTATCGGTTAGCATTATATTATTATAATCGTGCGTTTTATTATAATCAATAGAATTCATTACTACGGTCGAGTTCCCTTTATCAGCACGTGTGATCAAAATCTCTGGATGTTCTGTTATAAATTATTTAAAATTGTTTAATAAATTTAATATTTTTCATTCCTTTATTTAATAATTCGTTCATCGGCATTTATTGCTAAATTGTTATTATTAATTCTCTTTAAAATTTGAATGGAGTCATTTCTTATGGAATTACAAGCATTATCGTTTAATTTATCGATGTTATATCAATATGTTATATGTGTTTTATGAATTCTGTAATTTTATTTATTCATGATATTGTTAGGTAGATTGAATTTTTGTCCTAGTTGCAATATTATTTTAATTGTTTCTGGTATTTCTAAACTACTCAAGTTAATTAGCCAGTTATCTTTAACGTTGTTTAAATTAAAATTAAATTTAATTGGATCAATACTAATGTGGAAGGCTGTTTCTGACTTTTCTGTGTTTAATTCCTGAGTAAAAATTTTTAAAATTTTTGATGGAATGAAGTTAATGGATGTCGACCATAGCAAATTGAATTCGATCGGCTTTATCTCTTTCCTTTTTTGTCGCACTGTACTTATTCTTAAGTTATTAGGTGTTCAACTTTGCTTCCGCAAAGTTTTCTTATAGATGGCTTTAGCGGTAAGTGGTGATCGAAATAAATAGATCATAGACGTCATACAATAAACTTAGGCATCTGTCAACATAACCCCATACTTTTCTTTTTTTCATTTTTAAACATAGCAGTTAATGTATACGTGAGTTCTTTCTAATTTCCTTGAAGCTTTTTTTTCCCTAGCATTTCTTTTAATTTATTGTTCGCCATAAGTGGAATGCAAGCAAAAATAATTTACCATGACATCTATTTGCGCCTCTAAAGCATGAGCACCCTGTCTTGCTATTTTGTTTCCTTTGATATGCATAATCAAAACATTATATTCTAACTTTAAAATATAAATTTTATTAAGTGTACAACTTTGCTTCCGCCGTTTTCCTATAGATGGCCTTAGCGGTAAGTGGTGGTCGAAATAAATAGATCATAGACGTCATACAATAAACTTGGGCATCTGTCAACATAACCCCATAGAAACATTAGTCGATTTGTGTCTGCATCATAAAGTTATTCTC